>Ga0209165_10000056_pt1 | contig 55372 bp, 69 predicted proteins | sample tdAd001_FD_187122 | JGI IMG/M metagenome (GOLD analysis project Ga0209165, IMG submission 187122) | Marine sediment microbial communities from the Atlantic coast under amendment with organic carbon and nitrate - tdAd00.1 (SPAdes)... | ecosystem: Environmental > Aquatic > Marine > Coastal >... | reverse complement strand
GAGATCGCAAGCTACAAAATTTATTGCGACGGTGGTGCTACTGCGATCTGGGAACAGACCAATCAACCCGGTGCAGACGAAAGGTGGGAAGCGCCCGCAGGTTCTTTCGCTCTTGGCAGTCACAGCTGTCATGCAACGACCGTTGATACAGGAGGTCGGGAGAGCGGTCCTAGTAACGTCGTCCCTTTTACTGTAACGCTAGCCAATCCCAAGCCGCCCGTTTTTGTGCTGCAGTAAGACCTCCTCCTCGGAGAAGGGGTGGATGTGCCCTCTTCCGATGAGCTGAGGCAATATCCGCTAGCGAAAAAGTATCGATGGACTGAAAAGAAAACTCTCGAATCAAAGCCGCTAAAACCTAACGGAGTCGAAAAACGACACGCGAAGGGAAAACTGCGTCCTGCAAAAAATATCTAGATGTGCTATACTAACGTTCCTGTGTAAAGAGAAGGAACGAAGATGTACATCAAGAAAGTGCCGACACCAGAAGATTACAACCGAGTCGTTGAGAAGATCTGGAACGAGCAGTCTACCGTTGCACAAAGACGTAACGTGCACCCTAACCTTGCGATGAACTACATCCGGGCGCGCTACCGAGAGGTGTTTAAGAAGAAGTTCCCGTACCGATTCCACATCGGAACTGGGAACCGACGCACCTGGGCGCAATACGGAACATTCACTGTCAACCCGGATCAGGGGTGGCACGACATCAACCACGACATGAGCCATTGGCTCGAACGCAGGCTGACGGGGGAGGCGCACTCCGACCAGCAGTTGAGGTTCGAGCGAGACGGTGCGGCCCTCATCTGCCGCCGGTTCCTGCGCGACGAACCCTACGTGGAGCCCAAGAAGAAGGAAGACAAAGTCGCAATACGAGCTGCGCGAGTGGACGCGAACATCAAGCGCTGGGAAGCAAAACTGAAGCGGGCGACCAACGCATTGAAGAAGCTCAAGACGAAGAAACGGTACTACGATAAGGTACTTGCAGAGAGGGGCTCCTAGACGAGCCCCTTCTTTTTCAGCTAAGCTGGCGCGGAATAACTTGGTCAACCGTATAGGAAGTTACCGCATTGGCTCTCATCTCGCTCAACTTTGGGCTCGTCCACCAGCCTGCCCAATTCGAGTATGACTTCGACTTCGATGATCTCGATGACGAGATAAAAGAGCAACTCCCGGAGGGCACTGTTGAAGTCTTGCAGTCGTTCTCTGAGGAGGACCTCCACTTCTTGCGCTGGCGTATCTGCTGGCAGCGAATGGCACGAGCAAAGCAACTACCTCCGGAAGAGTTCCTCTCGATGGAGAAGTTCATCTGGCTGATCAGATCAGGTCGTGGCTTTGGCAAAACTCTTACAGGAGCAAACTGGATCGGCGAGCAGGCGTGGATGCTCCCGAGCTTCTATGCAGTAGTCTCTCCTACGCACGATGACGTTCGGTACACTTGTTTCGAGGGACCGACTGGACTGCTCTCTGTCATTCCTCCGCAGCTTATCCATGATCGTAACCAAGCGCTGCCATCTCTCACGCTGAAGAACGGTTCGATCATTCGTGGCTTTGCCGGTGACACTCCGGAACGATTACGTGGTCCGCAGCATGCAGCCATCTGGTGTGATGAGATTGCATCCTGGAAATACCCACAGGAAGCTTGGGACAACATGTTGTTCGGTTTGCGTCTCGGTGACACTCCACGCCTCTGCGTGACGGGTACTCCGAAGCCGACCCCCTTCGTGCGCAGATTGCAAAAAGATAAGCGCGTTGTGGATGTCGTCGGCGCGACTTACGAGAACAGCGAAAACCTAACTGCCTACTTCTTCGATTCAATCAAGAAGTACGAAGGCACACGTGTCGGTCGCCAAGAGATTCACGGTGAGGTGTTGGATCCGGAGGAGGAAGGGTTCGTGCAACGTAGTCAGTGGCGCACTTGGCCCGCTGATCGCAGACTGCCAAAGTTCAAATACGTCGTCATGTCCATTGACCCCGCATTCACGGAGCGCAACTACGACAAAAGACGTCAGGAAAACGACCCTACAGCGCTTAGCGTTTGGGGTGTGTTTGACATCCCACGGCAGGGTAAACCACCTCTTCCGAATGTCATGCTGCTCGATGCTTGGGAAGATTGGCTAGGGTTCCCGAACCTCGTGCGTCGCATCAAGAAAGAGAAGAAGTACACGTACGGTGACGCAGATGAGCCTGCGATCAAGCCCATAATACTGCCCAAAAGTCAGCGGGCCGGTCACCAAGGACGCAGGCCCGACATCATTTTGATCGAAGAGAAAGCCTCCGGTATCTCTATCAGACAGCAGTTGGCGGAAGAGAACATCTTGACTCACGGCTACAATCCGGGTAATGAAGACAAACTATCTAGACTTCATTACGTTTCACCAATGTTCGCGGCAGGCAGGGTATGGGCAGTTGAATCCGACGTAAATCCGGGAAACTTCAAGACTTGGGCAGATCCACTGGTCTCTCAGGTCTGTTCCTATGTTGGCCCTGGGTCGGTAGAACGCGATGACTTGCTGGACAGTTCCACACAAGGGCTCCGTCTTATCATGGACAAATTCTTCGGACCATTCACCGTGGTAGACTCCACCGAAGATCGCGAGAGAGCCCGCGCACGCGAAATCGCAGAGAGACGGCTCGCTAAAAAGGAAAATCCTTATGACTGAGCCCGTCAACCTTGACATCCCCCAACCTGCACTCGATCCAGCTATTGAAGGCACGCACGCGATCAAGTGGTGCGATGGTCACTGGCAGGAACTTCTTTTTGCGCTACGGGAGCGCGGTCTTGACGATCAAATCTCAGAAACTCCAGAAGCACTGACTGCGAAACTCGCCGCTGGCGAGATGGATCCTTGCTGGGAAGCGTGCAACCTCATCAACATGGGGGCGCTCGAATGCTTTGGACCTGAAGTTGTTGTCAATTCAAACGCAGGGTGTCCTGTTTGTGCGTTTGCAAACATAACGCACCACATGAGTGACGTCATGGCAGCTAAATATCGGAGCACCAACTGATGGCAGAAGAAATCGTAGAAGAAGGTGCAGTAGAGACATTTGCCACACCGACTAGTGACGTCACTGAGACTGATGATGGTGGTGCCATCGTTTCAATGGGCGGAGATGACGATGATGAAAAACCGAATAAGGAATGGTTCGACAACATCGCAGACGATTTCGATGATGCAGTAAAAAACACAATTGCAACGCGACTGCTCGAAGACTTAGAGCGTGACAAGAAAGCACGTGAGCGACGCGAGAAAGATTACGAAGAGGCGATCAAGCGTACAGGCCTGGGCAAAGAATCTCCGGGTGGCGCAGACTTCGAAGGTGCATCCAAAGCGGTGCATCCCATGCTCACAGAAGCGACGGTCGATTTTGCATCCAGAGCCATTAAGGAGCTGATGCCGCCGAACGGACCTGTGAAGACGTACGTCCCCGGAGATAACCCAGAGCGAGATCGGCTCAAGAAAGGCGACCGCGTTAAGAATTACATGAACTGGCAATTCTTAGTGCAGATGCCTGAGTTCCGCACGGAGCTGGAGCAGCTTCTGACCCAACTCCCCCTCGGCGGATCGCAGTACATGCGAATCGTCTATGACCAGAGAAAGAAACGCCCGGTCCCAACCTATTGGCCGAGCGATGACGTTTACGTCCCTTACGCAGCATCCAACTTTTACACAGCCGACCGACTCACCTTCGTTGATCACATCACCGAGTTCGAGTTTGGGCAGCGCGTTAAAAGCGGCATGTACACCGATCTGGGACCAGACGTTGCCAAGATGGTCGGCACTGAAGAGGCAAGCAAACCTCAAGAAGCTACCGATGCCGTCGAAGGTAAAGAACCAGTCGATGCTTACAATGAAGACGGACTCCGTAACGAATACGAAGTCATGTGCTACAGCGATGAGCTGGAAGAGAAGTACGATTACGCTCCCTACCGAATCACAATAGACGGGGCTTCCCACAAAATCGTTGCAATCAATCGCAACTGGGAAGAGGAAGACGACACGCAGCAGCCTCTGTACTGGGCAGTTGAGTTCCCGTTCATACCGTGGCGCGGAGCGTGCTCTATAGGTCTCGGCCAGATGATAGGTAGCCTCTCGGGTGCCGCGACTGGTGCGCTCCGAGCCCTTTTAGATTCGGCTCACATGAACAACCTACCTACCTTGATTCGACTCAAGGGGGCAAACTTCAGCGGACAGAGTAAAGAACTCAAGGTCGCTGCAGTTACTGAGATCGAGGGTGGTATTGCCGGTGATGACATTCGCAAGCTCATTATGCCGGTACCGTTCAACCCACCGTCGAATGTTCTGCTCGAACTGCTTGGCGTAGTCACCGAACTGGGCAGAGGTCTCGTTCAGACAACGTTCGAGAAGTTGGGCGAGCAGAGCACTCAGATGCCTGTTGGCACGACACTCGCACTGATCGAAGAAGGCATGACTGTCTTCAGCGCAATTCACTTGCGTCTGTTCGGTGCCATGAACCACGTACTCAAGATCCTTACTCGCATCGACCGCATGTACGCCGATGACGAAGAGATGAAGAACGATGTTGGTGAGACGTTGGCGAAGCGGAGTGACTTTGATCCGCCGCACGACATCTTGCCCGTTGCAGATCCCGAGATTTTCTCTGACGTACAGCGCATGGCTCAGCTCCAGGTTATTGCTGATCGTGCTGCGCAGATGCCTGAGGTCTACAACGTTAAAGCAGTCGAGAAACGTATTCTCGAACGCACAAAGATTCCCAACCCCGACGAGCTACTGCTTCCAGATGACACACCGCAGGAACAGAATGCCGTCAATGAAAACGCAGCGATGACGATGGGGAGACCTGTCTCCGCATTCCCAGAGCAAGATCAATTAGCGCATCTCCAGGTTCACTTGGATTACGCGCAATCGGCGGCTCTTGGAATGAATCCGCTCATCGCTCCGCGTTTCATCCCGATGCTCATGGGTCACATCATCGAGCACATCGCGTTTTACTACGTGACCTACAACGTGGATTTGTTGCAGGCTTCTACTGGTATGGACGATGATGCGCTCGAACAAATGATGAAGTTGCGTGACCCTGAAGTGCGCAAGGAACTGGATAAGAACCTTGCATTGCAATCGCAGGATGTTGTTCCTGCTGTGGATCAAGTTTTAGCCGGTGTGTTGCCAGTAATTCAGCAGCTGCAAGAAGTTATGCAGTCGCTGCAACCAGAAGAACCTGCGCCGCCTGTTGATCCGAATGCAATGGCTGCAATTGAGCAGGAACGTGAGGCTGATCAGGCCAGAGATACTCGGGAGCGAGAGCGGGTTGAGTTGACCTTAGTGGACAAGCGTGAAGCGCGTGAACACGAACGGGAAATGACCTTTATGGAGCTTGATGCTGAAGAAAGGCAGAAGGCTTTAGACGCAGCCAACGCTGACGCGCTGAAAGCTCAGGAGCACGCCGCTCGTCTCCAAGAGTTGATAAAGCGCGAGCAGGCTGAAGACGAGCGCACTGTGATGGAAACATCCTCACGCGAAGCCATGAACGCTGAAGATAACGCTACAGCATTGGACATCGCAGGCGTCAAGGCAACTACTGATCGGCAGAAAATCAAGACCGGAACAGGGTCTACGAACCCCCGGCCTCGCACGGATACCTAAGGTAGGTTGATTCGATACGCAGATTGAAAACTGACTAGTTGTCCCGCAAGGGCTCCATAATTTCCACAGGAGAGAACGATCATGAGTAAAAAATATCCAGCTGGTGCGATCAACCAGCACAAGGCATTAGCAACCGGCAAACCGTTGCCGAAAGTTAACGCATCCAAGAAGGGTGGGGGCTTTGACGCTGGTTCCGGTCACACTCCGGCAAGTTCTGTATCGTCTAGCGGCGACACGGGAGGCCCAAAATGTGGCAAGGTGCCGTCGTCAAACATGACCCCAGCTTAGACTTTACATAACCTTTGGGGCTAAGATGTCCACCGAAACTGTGATTTTGCAGAAGTTTCTGCAAAGGCTGAAGGAGGAGCAAGCCGGGTGCATTGCATTGCTGGCGACACCGAACGACAAAACAGCGTTCGGTTACGGTCAAGCGAGCGGTACCTATCAAGGCTTGTGTCGCGCCGAGCGGCTGTTCGAAGAAGTAGTGGGTGAAGAAGAGGACAGGACCTGAATGACTGAGATTACAAGCATACGCAAATCACGACCCGATCTGGGCTATTCGTCAATCGATCAAGCATTTCCGGAAGCCGATCCTGGCTTGGTACCGTTTGGTTCGCGAATCCTAGTTCAGAAGAGGTCACCGCGTGAGGTCACGAAGGGTGGGATCATTGTTCCACATGATACCCAGGATACTGAGTTTTGGAACACTCAGGTTGCTAAAGTCATCACGCTTGGTCCCGGTGCTTTTAAGAATCGCGACACTCTGAATGTCTGGCCGGAAGGTGAATGGTGTGAAGCCGGATCCTATGTACGCGTGCCGAAGTATGGCGGCGACACATGGTTTGTAGAAGTTTCTGATGAAGTGCGTGCACAGACAGGTGCCGACAAGGCATGCTTCGTTCTGTTTAACGATCTGGACCTTATTGGTCAAATAACATGCGACCCGTTAGAGGTCGTCGCTTATCTGTAAGGAGATAACGCATGGCTGAGGCAAAGACAGCTGAAGAAGAGCAAGAGGAAGAATTCGTTGCAGTAACGGACGAAGAAGAAACTGAGCAAGGGCAAGTCGAAGACGAAGGCGAAGGTGCTGGAGACGACGACGGAGAAGATGAAGACGACGAAGGCGACGATCAAGAGACTCGCCTTGGTGGTGGACGTGAGGACGATGACGAAGACGATAAGCGAGAGCGTCGTCGCAAAGAAAACAAGTCACGACGTGCACGCCAAAAAGAGGCTCGTGAGCGCACAGAGCGCGAACTAAAATTCCTGCAAGGCCGAAATGAAGAGCTGGAGCGACGCTTCAGTCATTTCGAGCAGGAGACTCACGCTCGCGTCACCGGCAGTGAAATCGCGAATGTTGACGGTGCGATCAATAAAGCCAAATCAGATCTCGCGCTAGCGAATCAAGTCATTGCGCAAGCAGCTGACAACAACGATGGCGCTAACCTAGCCGAAGCCCTTAACCATCGCGATGCTATTCGCGATAACCTCCGTGAGTTGGAGGGTGCCAAAAATTACTTGGCATCCAATCCTCAACGGCAGGCTCCTGCACAACAGGAACGTCCGTTAGATCCCCGACACGTAGCTCACGCCCAGTCGTTTATGGTCGAGAACTCGTGGTGGGATCCTCAAGGTGGCGATCAGGATTCGCAGACAGTTCTGGCGATTGATCGATCACTGGTCGAGGAAGGCTTTGACCCGACGCAGAAACAGTATTGGGACGAGTTGCGTACTCGTACCGCAGAAGCATTACCGGGACGCTTTGATTCGCGTACCGGTGGGCGAGGTAACGGAGCCGGTCCAGGAAAGAAGAAGACCGGTAACAAGGGACCTCAGTTCAGAACTGGTGGACGGGAACGTCCATTGAAGAAGAACGAAGTTTATATCAGCCCCGAGCGAAAAGAAGCAATGATCGAGGCTGGTGTTTGGGATGATCCAGTGCTCCGCAACAAGTACCTGAAGTCGTATTCCGATTACGATCAACAGGCTTCTGCGGGGGGAGCATAATCATGGTAGCAAAGCGTAGAACAGACACGAGACTGAACTCCGAAGATTCGAGAGAGCGAACCGACCGTCGCATGGAAGACCGCAATGTGACGCAAGACAGAGCACTGTCAGACGATCAACGAGTGGATGAGTTTCGCCAACAGTATTTTCAATCTGCATTGCCAGATATTCCGAAGATCGATGGTTACCATGTTTGTTGGCTGACCACGGAAAATCCACGCGATCCGATTCATTCACGCATCCGACTGGGCTACGAGCCGATCAAGGCCTCGGACATTCCTGGCTGGGAACATGCGCAACTGAAAACGGGCGAGTGGGAAGGCTGCATTGGTGTTAACGAGATGATTGCTTTCAAGCTTCCTCTCCAGTTGTACGAACAGTACATGAGCATCAATCACCACGAGCAACCTCTTAGCGAGGAAGAAAAGCTCAGCAGCCAACTCCGTGAGATGGAAGCCGAAATGACCGCAGCATCAAAGCGCGGTGTGGTTAGTCTCGAACTTGAGGACGGCACAGCAGCATTGGGAGTGGCACCGAAGCCTCCTCCGTTTGCGCTGCAAACTGGGGAATCTTCGGAAGACTATTAATCTTTCACGGAGTAATTCCTCATGAGTAATGTTGCCTCTCCGTTCGGGTTAAAACCGGCGTTCCATCCTTCTGGAGTTATTCGACAACTCCAGTCTACGATTGTCTCCGGTCACCCCACGGATATCTTTCAATTCTCTCCAGTTGCTATTCTGGCGAGCGGTGCCCTCGGTACCGTAGCTCCAGGCAACCCGATCATCGGCTCCTTTATGGGTGTCGAGTGGACCGGTGTTGACGGGCGTCGTCGCGTTAGCAATCGCTGGGAAGCGAACACGGTAGGGACAGAAATTGTTGCCTACTACACCGAAGATCAGACAATGATCTATGAGATCCAGGCCAATGGATCAGTAGCTCTGGCTAGTGTTGGCGCACAATTCGACTTCTCGGCTCTCGGCGGCAACGCTGTGACCGGTCTTTCGAACGTGTCGCTCGATACGGCTGGTGGCGCTGGTACAGACTGCCGCGTCATCGGTGTAAATCCCGCCCCTGATAATATCTTTGGTGACGCGTTCACCATCGTTCAGGTCCAGCTCTCTGATCATCAGTACACGGCTGTTCGAGCCGCTATCTGATCCCTGATTGGTAATGAAGTTCGAGTAGTCATTACCTGGAGTCACACTCATGGCAGTCCCAATGAGAAGTACCGACTTCCGATCAATCGTTGAGCCGATCCTTAACGAGACTTTTGACGGAATCTACAAACAACGTGCCGATGAATGGAAAGGCGTCTTCACCGAGCGTACGGGTACCCCCCGTTCGTACCATGAAGAGCCGGTCCTGTTCGGTTTCAATGCTGCACCGGAAATGCCTGACGGCACCCCGGTGACATTCGACGCAGGCGGCGTGCTGTTCATTCAGCGTTACGTCTACAAGGTCTTCGGTCTGGCGTTCGCGCTTACCAAAGTCTTGGTCGAAGACGGCGACCACATTCGTATCGGTCGGATCTACTCTGAGCATCTCGCTCAGTCGATGATCGAAACGAAGGAAACACTCTGTGCCAACATCCTGAACCGTGCATTTAATGGCGCGTTCGTCGGTGGTGACGGAGTAGCTCTGAACGCGACTAACCATCCGATTGCACCCGGTGGTGCAGCTGGTGGTGTGTTCTCGAACCTTCTGACGACTGCTGCGGCTCTGTCGCAAACGTCACTTGAGCAGATGCTCATTCAGATTCGTAATGCCGTGGACAATAACGGTAAGCGGATCCGGTTGACTCCGCTGAAGATTGTCACTGGTCCGAGTCAGGTGTTCCAAGCAGAAGTTCTGTTGAAGAGCGTCCTTCGAGCCGGTACGGCAAACAACGACATCAATCCGATCCTGTCTATGGGGCTCTTGTCTCAAGGTCAGGCGAACCTGTCGCGAATCACATCGACTACTGCATGGTGGGTCCAGACGGACGCATCCCGTGGTTTGGCGATGATGAAACGTCGCGGGCTTGAGAAGTCAATGGAAGGCGACTTCGAAACGGATTCCATGCGGTACAAGTCCACGGAGCGTTACATTCCGGGCTGGACGGATCCGCGTGCGGTGTTCGGAACCCCAGGTCTCTAAGATCTGTAGCGAGGGAGGGGGCAGTGACCCCCTCCTTCCTTTTCACCCGAGGCGCAGCGACGTCTCACTCGGAGAAAGATAATGTTGAACATCGAAGTAACACAATTTCCAAACGGTATCGGTACGTCAGGCGACGGCTCTGTCCTCAGAGGCGTGGGCTCACCCCTGCCGAACAACGGTTCTATAGCCATTGAAGATTTCAGCGGTGGCGAGAACTACCTTACTCACTATTCGAACGTTGCCATTGGCGGCGCTGCAGTAGCTTCTGTTCTGGCGAATGCAAACGGCGTCGTTCGGTTCACAACTCCTGGCGTTGCTACGCAGGGTAGTGCTCTCGAAGGTAACGGTGCGACATCGCACGTTGACGGTGTACTGGTCTCGGCTGGTATTGCATCGTGGATCACGGCAAGGCTCGACATTGCTGACCCAGTTGCGAACGCGTTCATTCTCGGCTTTGTTCCGGGTGCTTCCGCTCTTGCTCCGGCAGATGGTTTGTACCTTGTCTCTGTTGCGGGATCTGGTGACGTTAACCTGATCATTGAGAACAACGGTGCTGCACAAGAATCGCAGCTGGTTGGTACTCTCGCTGCAGGTCCGACAGGCATGATCGACATCGCATTGTTCTGGGACGGCATCGTTGCCGCCGCACAGTTCCCCGGTGGTGGTGGATCGTTCATTCCGAATGCGGCAAACATTCCCGCAGTTGGACTCAACGCCACTCTCACAATGGTCGAGGGTGCTGGTGGAGCGACAACGTTCGACGTTGACATGCTCGCCTTTGGTGGTGGACGGTAAAACCCACTAGAGGAGAAGCGTCATGAGACCAGTACGAGTATCGACATCAGGAGTCAGTGTTTCGCCAGTGATCCCGATTGATCAATACCTGAACCCGACTAACATCGGGTTGGGTGTTGATGTAACGGGAGTAGCGACGTACACGGTTGAGCACACGTTTGACGACGTGTTCGCCGAGACGTTCAACCCAGCGACAGCAGTCTGGTTCCCTCACCCGACCTTAGCCGGTCTGCTCATTGATGCAGACGGTAACTATGCGTTCCCTCCTACTGGTGTTCGTTTGAACCAGACAGCAGGTGCCGGGTCGGCAGTCCTTAACCTGATCCAAGCAGGAGCAACATCATGAGTAATGCAGGAGCCGGTATTGCCGGAGGCCAAGGCGACTCATCTTTTGCTGCCTTGGAACTGCTCGCGGATCCAACGCGTCTTCAGAACAAGATCGACCAACTGAAGGCTGCGGAGGAATCCGCACGTGAGCAGATCAACCTCGCTGGTCCCGCTGGTGAGATCCTTCAAATACGTTCAGAGATCGATGGCTTGAAAGAGCTGGCAGAAGTCACGCTGGCTGGTGCGCGTGATGATGCCAATGAAATCCTGGACAAAGCCAACAGCGATGCTGTCTTCCTGCGTGAAAGAGCCAAGGAAGAATCAGATGCAGCTCGTGAACAGGCTGATAACACGATTGCTGGCGCAAAAAAATTAGCGGATGAGGCAGAAGCCGCTATGGCTGCCGTGGAATCAACTAAGAGAGAAGTCGCTGAGAAGGTTAGTCAGCTCAACGGCATGTCTGAAACACTCCAGCAGAAAGCTGATGCACTCGACGCGAGAGCAGAAGAGCTTAAAGGGAAAGAAGAGCAACTCGTGAAGGTGCGCGAGTTGATCAACACCGTAGTCTGAGGTAGCTCATGACTGCGCAATCAGGTCTGGGTTTCTCAGGAATTGTAGCGATACAAATTCCTGACGATGGTGCTCCTGGTACAGTTCTTACCAAGATCACTGCCGATAACTATGACTACGATTGGCTTCCTGGTGGAGGTGGTGCAAGCACCATCATTGTCGAGGACGAGGGTGCCCCGGTTGGTGTTCCAGCCGACACCCTTGACTTCGTTGGCGCAGGTGTCACCGCTTCAGGTGCAGGCACAACCAAAACGATAACGATTCCCGGTGGAGGTGGACCTGCCTCAACCGATTGGCTTGAGTTCGTATCTCAAGCCGTCAATCCCGGCGTAGTAGCAGCCAACACTCTCTACCAAGATGACGGTTCCAACTTCGATGTTGACACTGTCGTCATGGGTGACCTTACGGTTCCGATGATGCTCACTCAGAACGTCGGGTTCGGTCCTCCGGGTACTGAGCAAGGTGGCATCCTTGTCAATGGTGCGAACTACAATGCTCACATGAAGGTCAATGACATCGGTGGTGTTCTTGACGCCACGATGATCCTTCACAGACATTCGACAGTAGCGCCACCGATCATGACGTTCGCTCTGTCCAACGACAATACATCGGCTCACACTGCGGTCACTCTTGGTCAGACTATCGGGTCCATCATCTTCACGGCATGGACTGGCGCTTCCGGCTACGACTTCGGCGCGGTGATTGATGCTCGCATGGCTCCCACGGGAACCATCAGTTCGACATCATCTCCGGCTGAGTTGGCGTTCTTCACGGTTCCTGATGGCTCGAACATTGCTAACTTAGCTCTGCTCTTGGGCTCTGATCAATTTGTGTACGGAAGTGTCGCCGCAGGTGGAATACTTCCCCTTCAGGGATCTCAGGCTGCTAACCGTGGACGTGTTGAGATTCATGGCGGCGTGGACATCGATTGGGATTGGACGACTGATGCAATCACAGCAGGTGGCATTCGATTTGCGAATACCATTCCGGCGTCAGGTGGTCTGGTATCAGCGAGCATCTTCTTAGCGAACACCATCACTGTCAATAATGCTCTGTTCATCATGTCGGCATTGGATGACAACTCCATTCTTACATGGACTGTGAATCCAGGATTCTCAGTTACAACCCTATTCTTTGCTCGTCAGACTTACAGATCGCTCACTCCTGGCATCGCTCCGGCTCAGACCTTCGTCTATGCAGCCCAATGCGCATATGACATTCAAGGTGCTGGCGCAATATCAGTCACGAACTATCGGGCGTTGAGTTTCGCTCCGATTATCCGGGTGCGGAATGCTGGCGACAATCTAACGATCAGCAACGTCACTGGTCTCTCAGTCGGCCCTCTGTGGAATACGAACAACGCAGCAGCCATCGCTGACTTCGGAACCATCCGTGGCGTTCAAATGCTCAATCCTGCACAGGCTCTCTTCGGACAGTCTCTTGGTACTGAGCGCGCTGCGAATTACATCGGCCTCGACATGAACAACATCAACATCCCTGTCACGGGTGTTCGAGCAGTTGTTCGGTCAGCGCTGGTCGCTAACGCATCCAACTTCTTCCTGCTGAACAACAGCACGGCAGAGTCTGAATTCGGTGCAGGTGATATTCACCTCGATGACAACACCTACGTCAAGTATGGTGGCTCGATTGCTATAGCTGATATCTGGAATGGCTGGTTCACATCACAAGCTGCAATGATCTGGTCAACCATCGGAAACATTGGTAGCAACCCGCTATTCCTACGACCCGCAGCTACAGACACTTGGACCTTCCAACAAAGTAATCTTGGGACACAGGACATCGGTCTCGGCTTCAACGTCAACGCAGTTTCATTTGGTGTCATTGATCCAGTACCGAACTCGAATAACTGGTTCGTCATGTTCGCTGGTCCTAACTTGCGACAGGTACAGATTGGTGGCGAGTACTCAGACGTACTGTGGACTGCAAGCGGCAGCATAGACGTCAACGGTCAAGCTGTCTCTGACTTGCAAGCGTTCAAGATCAACTCGCCAGCGGTCCTACTGAACGGTGGCACGATTCAAGACATCTCGAATCTGTTCGTGCAGGCAATGCCCTCGTTTGGTGCTACGCGTACACAAGCGCTGCGTGTTCTTGGTCGTGCACGTATCGACGGAGCAATGAACAACGGCAGTCAGACCGAGGCTATCTTCGGTGCTAACCAAAATGATCTTCAGCTTGGGCCTAACAACGCTGGGCGCACGATGAACCTCCTTTCGGCTAGCCTCGCGGTTAATCTGACGGGTATCGATTCGTCGTTTGGCTTTGCCCAAACCGGTGATCGTATCTGCCTTTACAACACAGGCGCGTTTGCCATCACGATCACCAACCAGGACGTGCTCAGTCTGGCAGCGAATCGCATCATTACCTCGACAGGCGTAGGCTACGTCCTTGGACCTAACGAGTGCGTCTGGCTCTGGTACGATGACACCGGCACGGCACGCTGGAGAATGCTGGAGGGTACAGGTGCGTAGATTCGACACAGTCTTCCAGAACATTCAGGTCTTCGAGACGACGATTGACTTCCCGTCCGTCCCGTCGAACGGAAGTGTATTCTTTGACGTGGCTGTTACGGCTGCTCAAGGAACAGAAGTGATCTCTTTCGCACCGATCACGGACGCGACCAGTCTGGACGATCTGGTCATTCAAGTTTTCGTGCCGGTGACAAATGTAATACGCTTCACGTTATTCAACCCGACAGCGGGAGCGATTGATCCGGCATCGATTGATTGGAGAGTCGTAACCGGGATTGCAAACTCAGAACTAGCGGTGGTGGTATGACAACTCTTAATGACGCTTATGAAGCTGGTGTCGATGCGGTAATCGCAGACAATACCATCAGCAAGAATGGATTCGAGAATGCTATCCAAGCACTCGTTACCACCCTCAACAATGCTGATGCGGATGCGTGGGTCACGGAGTTGGTCGGTGACTATGAACGACTGGACATCATCAACAATCCAACGTGGGCCAACTTCCGATCCAACATCATCAGTGACGGAAAGCCATTGGCTATGGATGTGTTTGCCGGTCTGGAAGCGTCCATCACCTTGTTGCCTACTACCCCACAGGTTCGAGAAGATATAAACCTGATGGACTTGCGTATCGAACGTGACGAGGTTAATACCAGCATAGTTACTATGCAGGGCTTCAAGCCGGGTCAGACGAAACAAGTAAAGGACGCACTTGATATTGGAGTCGATGCTCTGCGACTACGGAAAGAACAGGTACGATCAGAAATCAGAGACATCACGGGTGACCCCGACAGCTTATAAATTTATAGGAGATCCAGAGTCATGAGTAAAGTAACTACACCTGCAGGACTGACTTACGTGAAGGATTTTTCCTTCCCATCTGCACAAGGCTTTTCTGGTTCCGCCGGTCGGAACGAAGTGAAAGGCTACATGCGCGGTGGTGCAGTTAAGAAAGCGCCTGTGAAGAAAGCGAAGGGTGGCACGACAATGCGTGACGGTCGTGACATGCACAGCAAGCTTTACGACGACGGCATGACGTTGGGCTTCAAGCGTGGTGGTCAGGTCAAGAAGATGGGCATGCCTACAGCGCGTGGTCCACAAGCCACCATGGACCACGGCAACATGCCTGCACGTAAGGGTTGCAACCAAGCCGAGATTGAGGCCGGTGGCACCAAGCGTATGAAGGCCGGTTACAAGAAGGGTGGCAAGGTGCATTCCATTCGTGGAGTTGCTTCAAGTGGTGGTGGTGCACTGGCTGATGCAGCTCTCAAAAAAGCCAAGCAGGCGTTGCGTAAGAAGACTGTGCTGAAGAAGCCTGAGAAGGCAGGCACCGCTGCTTCGAAGAAGGGCATGCCGAAAAACGTGAAAGCTTGCGGGGGCACAGTAAATAAAGCCCGAGGTGGCAGCGTAAAAAAATAGCAACGCGAGTGGCGGAGGACGTCATGGATAAGCACATCAAGACTCCTCACCCTCGCGGTCACAATCAGCGTCCTCGCGGTGGTCGGGGCAGTCGGGTACGCGGAGGAAGATAGATGCCTACGTCAGGAACAGTTGGAAGCACGATCTTCACGAATCAGCAGATCATTGATCATGCTTTTCGTCGGTGCAAAATGGTTGAGCAGCAGATCACTGGGGAGCACCTGGAGATTGCGCTCGACTTGCTGTGGCTGTTCACGCAGACGCTGGTTAACAAGGGCATCAAACTCTGGAACGTGGTCCCTGTTATCTTGCCTCTTTACGAACGCGAGCAAACTCTCCCCCTCCCCGTGGGCACGGTGGATACCTTCACCATGAACTTGCGTACGCTGCAACGAATCACGGGTACCGCGAGTGCCAGTGAAGGTAATGCAGACAACGCATTCGATGGCAATGTATCGACAGCGTGTATCCAGACTGTACCGCTGGGTACAATCACGATGACGTTGCCGTCTCCTGCGGCAGCATCTACGTTTGGGATCTTGCCCAACGCTACAGGTTTGTGGAGCTACGTCATCGAGGCGTCGAACGATAACTTCGTGACGTCGATTCCGTTGATCACGCAGGTTGATCAGGAAGTAACTGCAGGCGAATGGCTCTGGGCAGATGTGCAAGGCGTGACGGCGTACCAGTACTATCGATTGCGTGCAACGGGCGCGACGATTCTTAACGTGCTGGAGCTGGTGTATCAGGACACTCCGAGCGAGATCCCGATGTACAAGCTCAACCGTAATGACTACGCAAACCTGCCAGACAAGGTGAGCACTGGCAGGCCAACACAGTTTTGGTACGACAAGCAGCGTACCCAACCTCAGATGGAGTTGTGGCCGAGCCCGCAGTTCCAGTTTACGTTCTCTCAAGTTACTGGCTTCGTGCAACGACAGTTGCAGGATGTTGGTGCTATGTCAGATGAACTGGAAGTGCCGGATAGGTGGTACTTGGCTATCGTATGCAACCTAGCTGCAGAGCTGGGCAGAGAATTGAAAGAAGTTGAGGAGGTAATCATTCCTCGACTCGACCTCGATGCTGAAAAGTATTTGAGTGACGCGTGGACTGGTGAGACCGATGAGTCGGAAGCTTACTTGCGTCCTGCGATTGCACCGTACACGAGATAACTATGCCGATTTTCTTAAACCCAACAGGACAATCAACCTTCGGACTGGGCGTCTGTGCCCGGTGCCAGAAGAAAATGTTCTTGAGCGAGTTGTACTCGGACCCGAATAGTCCGGGGCTGAAAGTGTGCATCGATGATTTGGATGAGTACGATCCGTATCGTCTGCCACCTCGTCAACCGGATCGCATCACGTTACCTTTCTATCGTCCCGACCAGGATCTGACTCCGGGAGGACCTATCCCTAACACGACGCAGTTGGCTGGTGTGCGTGCAACAGTTGGAGGCAATCCACGCGTGACAGCTGGTGGAGACCTTCGCGTGTTCGAAGGCGCGACAGTGCTATTCAATGAGGACTTGCCCTAATGAGTAACTTCACAATCTCCGACATGGCACCGATTACTTTGCCGCTTGATCCAGCAACAACGTTCTTCGAGTCGCAGGCAGTTGAGGGTGGCCTACAAGTAAGCCGAAAAGTTTCAGCGTCTGACTTGGGCATTGGCGGCAGCGTTATCTCTGTCAACTCAGGCGTGAACATTAACGTCGATAACACGGACCCACTCAACCCAATCGTCAACATGCCGGTGGCAATCGCAGGATTGAGTGTCAACGGTGTAACTCTGAACGATGGGGGAGCGGCAACTGCCTTTCTTAATGAGACGGGTGTCTACTCTGTGCCGTCAGGAAGTGGACAAGTGGACTCAGTCGTCGGTGGTTTGAACATCGACGTCGATGCTACGGATCCTATAAACCCCATCGTCAATATGCCTGCTGCAATCACAGGCATGACGGTCAATGGTGTAGTTCTCAATACCGGAGGGCTTGCTACCGACTACCTCAATGAGACGGGTGCTTACAATTCTCCGACGAACGGAGTTGTACTTACCTCGGGAGGTGTCGCAACTAACTATCTCGACGAGACGGGTGCTTACTCAGTCCCTCCATCGGGTGGTGGTCAAGTTGATTCTGTCATTGGTGGTACGAACATCAGTGTCAACGCTGGGGATCCAGTCAACCCTACTATTAATCTTGATGCCGCGATCACAGGTGTCAGCGTCGATGGGGTTACGCTTACAACAGCGGGAGCAGCTACTAATTACCTTGACGAGACTGGCGCGTACTCTGTCCCTCCGGCAGGAGCAGTCCCGGATCCATTGATCATTGGTTCGATCAACCTGACCAGTTCCTTATCTGTGGCATCTCTCGGCACTCCGTACCTCAACGTCCCGATCAATATTGGCGCGAACCTGATAGGTACTCAGGGCATGACGCAGTTTGCGAGACAGAACATTCAGACGAAGCCCAGCGCATTCAGCTACAACTCGACTCTGTTCGTCAACATCAACGGTGCGGGTACGTCAGGCTCCGATACGATCATCGGCGGACTCAATAGTGCCAACATCGAAATCGAGTTTGGCGTTGCAGTAAGGCTGCAACACGGTGCATCGTCACTGAATGTCATGGAGACAATAACGGGAGGCATCTGGCTTCCGCAAGGCTCGATGTACATGACTGAAAAGGCAGCGGCAGCAGGAGACATTACTGCTCGCGGTCAGTTCTGGGTGCGCAACGATGCACCGAACACTCCGATGTTCACAACCGACACTGGCGTTGATATCGACCTGAGTGCTTCTGGTGGAATCGTAGCAACTCCAACCCCTGCTTCTGGTGAAGTAGCTGTCTGGGATAGCACCGGAGCGACACTCGCTGGTCAACCTCATCTCTTCTACACAGGAACCACACTCCGTATCAACAACGGTCTCGGTGGAGCGTGCTTGGATCTGCGTGACGGTAACTCGACAGGATCTGCTGCGAATGTAAGTCTAAATTTCACTGATCAGGTTGGAACTGTTCTGAGCACTGTCGGTGACGTTCTTGGAATACTTCTTCTTTCAAATCCAAATGGTCAAGTGTCTCTTGTCGCAGGTACAGGAGGGACGGAGAAGGTAACGATGGACGCACTCTCCATTCAATTGGAAGAGTCGGCAGCACCCGGAGTTAATAACGCTGGTTACGGACAGTACTGGGTTCGGTCGGCATCCCCTTGTCGTCCAGAGTTCCGAGATGACACTGACGTTAACCAACTGTTGGATCCATCGATCTCTGAGATCATTTCGGTTGTCGCCAGTCGCGTAGGTATCCTGACGGACAAGGGCAAGACGGTAGGTTTCACGGGTGGCACTGCAGCCCAGACAATGACGATACCTGCGAACGGTTCGGTCCCATACCAGATAGGAACGTTCCTAGCTTGGGACAATAGTGGTTCGGTCAGCATCAGCATCGCAATCACAACGGATACGTTGATCTTCGCAGATGACAACTCGACCGGTACACGAACGCTGGCTGCTGGTGGACATGCTGTCGCTCAGAAAGTTGGTGCTACTACTTGGAAGATTGCAGGAGCGGGGCTGAGCTAATGTCACTTCAGCAAATGTATCAAGCAATGGCGCAGAAAGCCTCGTTCGCGGTTGGGTTCAACCAAGCTTCGTACAGTATATTCGACATTGGGTTTTTTCCAGGTGATGCGCGAGCGGAGATTCAGATTCGTGCTAATGGAGATGTTTGGGCTCAACGTCTGAATGGCGCAGACGGTGTGATCGGCTCATGGGTGACTGGCTCAGGATTCGATGCGAACGACTACGACTTCCAGTGGGTTACGACAGGGAACAATCCAAACTGGGGTCCGAGTGATCCAATCAGCCCGTCTTGGGTTAATGGGGGAGGAACTATTGTGTGGGGCGCGGAGGAGACGGGCGCAGGAACATTTATAGCTACTGGAGTAATACATATTCGACCCGCAGGAGGTGGTGCGGATATCGACACAGCCACTGCTACACTAAACGCAGAATCAACACCGTAAGTTTACGTGGGCGAAAGCCCTAACCAAGGAGAAGAAGAATGGCAAAGCAAGAAGTATCAGCACAACAAGTTCAGATGGCTGCAGCGGCAGGTGTAAAGCTGTTGCAGGTTGAAGATCTACCCGTCCCGTTGAGCGTTGCAAAATCTGGCGCACTCGGAATCCTGGATGGCATGTTGCAGGCGATAGCGAACGGTGAAGTCGTGCTCGCACAGCCACAGCCGGAAAATAATTTGGGAAACGCGCCAGCTCCGGCAATTGCTCCCGTGGAAAACCCAAGCGATGGGGCAAACGACGACGCAAGCGCAAGCGGAAACGCTGAAGCCCCCGCAGACGATCCTGCATAAGGGATAAGGTTATGGCCGCAAGAGAAATTTCAGTCAGTACAATTTTTAGTACCGTCACGACTCTTGCGGTCGTAATTCCCGTTCTGTGGTACGTCGGCAAGCCTCTTCTCTCTGAGGCCTTGGCTGATGACTTCAAGGACATCGCACAACAGCAGGCACAACCGATCAAGTCTGCGTTCTCGGTGCTCCTGACACGAGACATCAACTCGTTGCGTAAAGAGATTGCAGCGTTGAAGTTCCGACAGCGAGCAGCTACGGACTGGACAGAAGATGACGCAGAGTACCTAGCCGATCTAGAGATCGAGCTGGAGGCGCTGCAGGATGCAAAAGAAGAACTGAAGGACGAAGAAGAGTGATTGATCGCGAACAATTTATCGATCTGATTATCGAACCGACTCTTGAGGAGCTGGGAATGTTTTCAGCAGCAGCTAGTGAGCTGGTGTTGGGCACGGCTATTCAAGAATCGCGTTTGACTTACATCAAGCAACTGGGCACAGGTCCTGCGCTTGGCGTTTGTCAGATGGAACCGAACACTCACGACGACATCTGGAACAACTACTTGACTTATCGGGACGGGCTTGCAGAAGCAGTCTTGAGAATCGGGGGAGAAGATTCACGTGAGATGATTTGGAACTTGAGGTACTCGGTTGCTATGTGCCGAGTCCACTACAGACGTGTCAGATTTCCGTTACCGCAAGCCGGTGATCTGAAGGGACAGGCTCAGTATTGGAAGGATCATTACAACACCGATCTTGGGCGTGGAACGACGGAAGAGTACATTTCTAATTGGAGAAAGGCACATGAATCTTAATACTCTCGTAGGTGCTGTCATTGCAGCGTTGATTTTATTCTTCACGGGCATGCTTGCGTTGCTACAGACGGAAGGCGTGGAGTCCATCTCAGACATCGGTCAGATTCCGTGGATCGTTCTGGGGGTTGGTTCATTGGTGAGCTTTTTGAAAGACTATCAAGCGATCTCAACGCGCCGACTTGTTAATAAGATCACCGGAAGCGGTGACGGAGGCGGAGTTTTATGAAACGGCAATTAGATTTCCGAGTGGCATGGTTGATCCTGTGCCTAACGGCGCTGGCTGGGTGTCAGTCAGCGAACCCTATCAAGGCTGCAGAAACCAGTGAGCAACGTGCATACGCTGCTTACGGTACGTTTGTCATCTTCCAGGAGAAGGCAGCGGACTTGGTCGAGCAACCTACTATTCCACGCAACGCAAAGCTGGCAATCGTAAAAGCAGAGGAGAGGGCCAAACCGGTGGCCGATAGTCTCCTTGAAGCGTACGTGGAATTCATCCGGGTCAAAGCTGAGTTCCAAGCTGGCAACACGAGTCAAGACAAACTGATCACTGCCTCTACTAGGTTAGATGATTGGGTCACTCGACTCGCACCGTTAGTGAGCGAACTCCTGAGAACAATAAAGGAGACGGAATAACATGGGTATTGTTGAAATGATTTTGCTGGCAGTCAGCGGACTACGAACAGTGATGGCTAACCCCGCACTGGGAGGTGGCAGTAGCGTGCGCCTCGATCAAGCGTCCGAGTTGCTGGGCATTCTGGGCACTCTGCTCGAACAGGGTGATGATGCGTACGACGACCTGAAAGAATTTACTGAAACCATCGAAGCGATGGCGAAGCAGGGTCGTGAACCGACACCGGATGAGTGGGACATCTTGCGAGGTAGATCGGACGACGCGCATGCACGTTTGCAGGCTGCGAAGGATGAGCTACTGGCGGAAGAAGAACCAGAGCCCACTCCCGAGCCAGAGCCCGAGCCAACACCAGAACCAGAGCCAGAACCAGAACCGACTCCCGAGCCGGAACCAACACCTGCGGTTGACACATTGCCGGATGACGATGATCCGGTTGTAGAACCTCCTCAGTAAGGAATAAGCCATGGCTGTCTCGATGACATACAACTCGCTTCTTAAAGATCTCCGTGCGTACTTGGAGCGAGGCACGGTTGTGGACACTACTGTGTTCGAGCAGCTGCCCAGCTTGATCAATCTTGCTGAGCGACAACTGGCGAACGAGTTAAAGATCCTCGGTTTCGTTCAGAATGTCACGGACACCATGGCAATTGGGCAGTCAGTCATACCGAAGCCTGATCGATGGCGCAAAACGATCTCGATCAACTTCGGTGTGGGAGTGACACAGGTACGCACGCCTTTGTTCGCTCGCTCTTACGAATACATCCGGCGCTATTGGCCTGATGAGGACCTGACTGCACAGCCTAAGTTTTACGCGGACTACGATTATTACAACTGGTTGATAGGACCTTCAGCAGATTTTGCTTACCCATTCGAGGTTAACTATTGGGAGTTGCCTGCTCTGTTAGACGCAGTAAATCAAACGAACTGGACGACGGACTTTGCCCCGAACGCCCTTCTTCATGGTGCGCTGTTGCAGGCAACTCCATTTTTAAAGAACGATGAACGCATCCCGACGTGGCAGGCAATTTACGACAGGGACTTGGAGACTCTGCAGCAGCAGGATCTGCAGCGCATCATTGATAGAAACGTAACGAGGGAGAACGTCTGATGTCATATACCGACGTCTTTGGCGGGAACTTAATCTTTCCGTCCCGAGTTAGCTACCTCATGTTGCAGACAGCAGTTGATGTCGCGTTGCAGTGGCCGACCGAACAGCAAATCACAGGGCAGAACGTCGTTGCCGATATCATTGATGTCGATGCCACGGCTGTTGGGCTCACCATCGACATGCCTGATGCACAGATCGCATCGACAGGTAACAAAGTCACGTTCAACAACGTGGGTGCGAATGCCTATCTCGTGCGTGACATTACTGGTGGCACGATTCAAACGGTGCAGCCCGGTGAGCAGTGGGTTCTTAGTCTGACCGACAACACCACGGACGCAGGCACGTGGTCTACGTTCCAGTTGGGTGCATCGGTAGCAGTTGCATCTGCGTCAGCTCTGGCTGGTGCTGGTATCAAAGCAATCGGTGTTCTGCTTAACCAGAAAATCGATTCTGACGTGCAGGCTGCTACTCCTTTCACTATCGTTGATGGTGATCGAGCGTCGTGTCAGATCTACACTGCTGGTGCCGGTACTTGCAACCTCCCCGGTGCAGGTGCTGTCGGTAACGATTGGTTCTTCATGCTTCGGAACTCTGGTTCCGGAACACTGAATATCGTTCCACCTGCAGGCCTCATTGATGGCGCTGCAGACATCAACCTGGACCCCGGTGGCAGCACATTCATCTTCACGGATGGGGTTAACTTTTTCACCATCGGACTCACCGTAGCCTCGACGATTGCATTCGACTTTGTGTCGCTTCCAGTCCCAGGTTCTGGTGACTTCGTTCTTTCAGGTGCAAACCTGAACCGTATCGCTTACCGCTTTACGGGTGCCCTGACAGGCAATCGGCGCATTGTCGTGCCAAATACCACCCAGCAGTATTGGGTAGACAACCAAACAACTGGCGCATTCACCCTCGCCATTTCGACGGCTGCTCAAGTAGGTCCCCCGACTGTGAATCAAGGTGACACTGTCATCTTTTATTGCGATGCGGTTGACGTTATCAATGCGGTTAACACTGCAGCGATTGCTCTTCCGGTTCTCATCGCACAAGGTGGTACTAGTGCGACAACTGCGCCGAATGCCCTTTTAAATCTCGGAGCAGCGGCGAGTGCAATTGAAATTCAGACAGCTGCACTCTCTGGTCTGAGCGGTGGTGGTGATCTCACTGCTAACCGACCTCTTGTGCTGGACACTGACAACCTGACGACCGAGCTGACTGTCGATGTGGTTGCAGACACCATCGCTTTCTACGACGACGATGCGGGTGCGATGCGTAAGACGCCTATCGCAACCATTGCAGGTGTCTTCGTGGAAGATGAAGGCGTACCTCTTGCAAACCTGGGTGGCACGCTAAACTTTGTTGGTTCTGGTGTCGTAGCCTCAGGTGCAGGTGCAACGAAGACGATCACGATCACCACGCCCATCCCTGTAGTCCTGCTTGACAACGAACAGATTCAATTCGGCACCGGTACAGATGTCACGATGGACTTTGACGGCACGAACTTCATCATCGGTGGTGGCGAAGACATCTTCGTTTATGAGAACGCTGCGGTCACACATCAGTTTGCATTGATGAACTTCAATGGTGGTGTTGCGATACAGATCGAGGCAGGCACTGGCGACATGGAAATCAATGATGTCGTTCAGGGGACTGGAGCCTTCGTCAGAACTTACGTCAAAGGGTTTGCTGCTGCAGGTGAAGTTTGGGTCCACTACGGGGGTGTTGGCGTACTGAGAACTGCTCCGGTATCTGGTGCTCCGTATCCTTATGAGGGTACTAGCGGTGGCGCTCTGCTCAACAACAACACGACAGGTACCGGTGCGAACGAGCGAATCCTTACCTACACAGATCACATGATGACGGGTGGCTTGCAGGATGACCGAAGCCTGACTAACACGATGGCTGATGATAACCGTCTGTTTAGTGGCAGACCTTGTCGGCAAGGCTATTGGAAGTTTGAGATCTTTGCTTACTTCCGTCGCACCGGAGGCACAGCCAACATCGAATTTGATTTCGATTCTGATGCTAACATTTCAGAATGTAATTACCTCTTTGACTACGACACAGAAGACGGTGCCCCAGCAGGTAACGGTGCTGCTGATGACAAGACTACGAATTCTGCCATTACTCTCGGTGGAGCATCTGAAGAAGTCATGGTGCGCATCACAGGTCGGTTCCGAATGAGTGCTACAGGCACCTTCGGATTCCGGTGGAGGCCAACAGTGAGTCAGCTAGATACTGTGAGTCGTATGCGTGGTAGTTGGATGACGGTTAGTCCAATTGAGATAGGTGTCTGATGCCAGTAGCTCCCGCACCTCTGCTCTCCAATCCCGGAATCAAACGGGATGGGACTCGTTTTGACAACGAGTTCTACAGCGATGGACGGTGGTGTCGTTTCCAACGCGGCAAGCCAAAGAAGATGGGCGGCTACCAACAGGTCACTGACACCGTGCCCGAGATCACTCGCGGCATGCACAGCTACTCGCAAGATGACATCCAGTACCTGCACCTTGGTCATCCGCTGACGGTAGGTCAGTACCAAGTGTCGAACGGTACGCTAGGTCTGTTCACTGATCGCACACCGGCAGCGTTTGCTGCAAACGTCGATAACCTGTGGCAGTTCGATATCTTTGCCGACACTGCAGGCACCGGTAATCACCTCCTGGTCGCACATGCTGCACCGAACGCTGCGAACATTGACAACAGCATCGGTGGCAACATTTACATTGACACCATCGAAGCCCTAACTCCTTTGAGCATTGCTGGTTTGAGTGTCGATGCCACCACCGGTTGGAACACTGGTGTACTGGGTCCGGTCAGCGGTGGCGTCGTGGTCAGTGGTACCTACCTGTTTGCATACGGTAGCCGTGGGCTCATCCGAATCTCTGCCGTTAACGATGTTGGTGCAGCTCCGGTTGAGTTCAACTTGGGCACGCAAAAGATCGTCAAGGGATTCCCACTTCGAGGATCCGGTACGGGTCCTGCAGTTTTAATGTGGGCGCTCGACTCTCTCATTCGTGGCACCTTCCTTCCGGGTGCCGGTGCACCCTTTGCATTCGATATTATTGCGCGTGGCATCACGGTACTGAGTTCGCAAGGCATGATCGAGATGGACGGCATTTACTATTGGCCGGGAGTGGATCGCTTCCTGATGTTCAACGGTGTTGTTCGCGAGATGCAGAACGACATGAATCAGAATTTCTTCTTCGATAACCTCAACTTCACGCAGCGGCAAAAGGTTTTTGGAATCAAAATCCCTCGCTACGGTGAGATCTGGTGGTGTTATCCAAGAGGTAATGCAGTTGAGTGCACGCACGCGATTGTTTACAACGTTCGCGAAGGCTCGTGGTACGACACACCTCTGCCTGACAGTGACGACTTCAACCAAGGACGCACCGCTGGCATCTTTGCCGACGTGTACAAGCGTCCCTTCATGGTGGACAACGAAGTCACTGCGAACGGTCGCACACTGTGGCAACACGAGACTGCGTTCGACAAGATTCGACTGTCGTCAGCATCTGCAGTCCAGTCGTTCTTCGAGACGAGTGAATACAACCTGCTCGATACCGGGCAGAGCACGCAGTCCATTCACTGTGCCAGGGTCGAGGCTGACCTCGTGCAAGCAGGCGACATGAGCCTTACAATCAGAGGCAGAGCCAACGCGAAAGCTACTGTGGTGGACGGGGCAACCGAAACAATCTTCGCTGCTCCAGCCACTCCAGACGAAGAGACTGTGAAGTTCAAAGAGGTCAAGCGACTGATGAGCTTCAAGTTTGAATCGAATGTCGTAGGTGGCAACTACGAATTAGGCAAATCGTTTGCACACATCGAACCGTCAGACGGAAGGGTTGAGTCATGATCCTGAATCCGGATGGCTTCACGAATGTAATCGAGTGGGCAGACGTCATGACCGGGGCGCTGGGTTTCTTGTCAGACCCTACCAACGGCACGGAACAGAACTACGAACGCTTAGATGATCCTGACAAATGGCAGGACTGGGCAGAAGGTATCTTCGGAGGCGTAGACCCCTTGGGTCAGGACGCTCCAGATCCACGCGACTACGACAACTGGCGAGAGTGGGCAGACCGTCTCTTCGCGACATCAAACTTTTCGGGGTAGGACCATGGCAGGAAAGAAACCTAACAAACACGAGCAGAAGATACTGGGCAACATCGGCCCGGTTAAAGGTGGTTTGGCTGCGATGCTGGCAGAAGCTGGTGGTGATCCCGCGATCATCAAAGCTGCCGAGATGGTCGAGTCTATGCCGGGAGGTATGGAGCTGTTGTACACCATGGCAGGCGAGGCACTCGTAAAGAAAGCGGGTGGCTCACCGAAGGATGCCAAGAAGGTACGCCTCTACTGCTACGGTGGTCCTGTTGAGCGTGCGTTCGCTAAGGGTGGTCACGTGTTGGCTGAGGCAGCGAAGACACAGAACGCTGGTCGAGGTGATGACTCGATGATGCTGCACATGAGCCCCGAGGAATACCAAGCCATCGAGGCTATGTGGGGTCCTGCTGAAATCAATCCGAACACTGGCATTGGTGAGTACGGTTTCCTCTCCAAGATCTGGAAGAAGGTGAAGAGCGCCGTCAAAAAGATTTTCAAATCCAAGATCTTCCAGACGCTTGCTCCAATTGCACTGAGTATTTTTGCACCGGGCCTCGGCACCGCTATCGGTAGCGCTTTGGGAGCGGGCGCAACTGCCGCTCCAATAATTGGTGGTGCCCTCGTGCAGGGCGGACTGAGCGCTGCCGGTGGTGGTGATTTCATGACCGGTGCTCTCTCGGGAGCCATCGGTGGTGGTCTGGGTAAGGTTGCAGGCTCTCAAGTCAGCAAGTTCGCTCCAGGAATTTCAGAAAACACAGCGAACGTCATCGGATCCAGTCTGGCCGGTGGTGCTGCGTCGTCTGTCACGGGTGGTGACTTCATGGAGGGTGCTGTCATGGGTGGCCTCGGTGAAATGATGCAGCCCACGCTGGACAACATGGCTTCCGGCGCGCAGGACGCGTTGGGTATTGAAGCTGGTCCCGGCATCTTGGCGCAGAAGAAAGTTGCCCCAGGTTCTGCGTCACCCATTACGACTCCTGCCGGAACAGATTTGATCAGCCTTGGTCCGCAAGCAGGTGAGAGTCTTCCGAACAGTCCGATACCGGTAGATCCTGCAGCGCAAGATCAGCTCACCGTGTTCGGCAACCCGGCAGGCACACCTGCGGCAGCGACACCTGCTGCTACTGCTCCAGCTCCTGCTGCAAAACCGGGCAACATGGACGCGCTGATCAAGTACGGGCTCCCGCTGATGACAGCGATGGGAGCTACCAGTGGTGGTGGTGAGTCTGAGCCAATCGGTCCTTACCAAGGGGGCAACTTCAACGAGTCTCTGCCACAGCTGGATCCAATGAACCGACAGTTCCGAGGCATCGATCCCAACGCGTACTACACGTACGGACAGCCCGGAGCTACGCAGTCAGGTCAGAACCTGTTCCTTGATCCCGCACCTTTCAGCAGTCCCTCAGCGGGTCCGACTGGAGGTTTGGGCATGCAAGGGCAGGGCGTTGACCAGATCGGTGCGCTGATCGAACAAGGTGCTCCGGTCCCCTTCCAGCTCGTGCGAGGCAGAGGTAATCGACTCGTGCAGGCGGGCTACACCAAGGATCCTAACTCGGGATCGTGGATGCCACCTCCTCCAGAGCTTGGTCAGGGCATGCCCGGACAAGCCATGGGAGGCTATCAGGAGGGCGGAGATCGATTCGTAAGTGGTGAGGGCACTGGTAGGTCTGACGACATCCCGGCTCGCCTGAGCGACGGTGAGTACGTCATAGACGCTGAATCCGTGGCACTCTTGGGCGACGGATCGGGCAGTGCCGGAGCGAAACGCCTCGATGAGATGCGTACGAACCTTCGCAAGCACAAGGGAAAGAACCTGAGCAAGGGTGGCTTCAGCCATAAAGCCAAGGCACCGGCCAACTACATGAGCGGAGGCGGGATGGCTCGTCTTCGTGCCGCGACCGCAGGGAGAACGTAATGCCGAGCACTACTAACTTTCTCTTCGAGGGCACAATCCCACAGTCGGTTACGACTTACGGGCAGACCGTCGAGGGGATCCCAAAATGGATGTCCGACTACACGCAGGGTCTGCTCGCAAGAGCCAACTCAGCGGCAGCGGAGCCGTACATCCCCTACGGTGGACCCAGGATCGCTGGCTTCACTGAGGATCAGCAGGACGCATTTGGCCTAGCTCAGGAGAACGTAGGCTCGTGGCAACCTTACATGGGTGCAGCAGCGTCGGGCTATCAGGGAGGTCTGGAGGCGGCTGGTAACATCCAGTCGGCAGCGGATCCTTACCTGACGCAGGCCGAGGGTAGCTTCTCTGATCCCGGTGTGGCCGGTCAGTACATGAACCCGTACATGGAACAGGTGATGGCGCGTCAGGCAGAAGAGTCTGGCAGGCATCTCCGGGACACGTACATCCCTGAACTCCAGGGAATGTTCACGTCGGCAGGCACGTACGGATCTCGTGGTGGTCGAGGCTCGATGCAAGACATCGGTACCAGAGGCTTCCGCGACATCGCTGAAGGATTGCAAGGTCAGCAGCTGGCAACACTGGGCGGAGCTTACGAGAATGCTCGCACGGGCTACGAAGCAGAGCGTGGTCGTTACAGCGAGCTGGGCCGCATGCGTGGTGCACTTGCCGAAGCTGAGGCACAAGGTCTGTACGCAGGTGCAGAAGGCATGGGCAGACTGGGTTCAGAATCTCAACGCATGGGTTACACCGACGCAGCAGCACTCGAAGGCATCGGTCGGCAGCAGCAAGATCTGAATCAGCGGAGTCTCGACACTGCGTACAACGACTTCATCGAGCAGCGTGACTTGCCGTTCGACCGACTCGGTTTCATGAACCAGATGATTCGAGGTTTGCCCTACACCCGAGTGACTGATCGCACGGACACGGGACCGGCAGAATCTTACGGTCCATCTCCACTGTCGCAGATCGTGGGTGCTTACGGAACGTACCGTGGACTGACCGAAGCTGAAGGTGGTTACATCGAACCTAACAAGTATGCCAACGGTGGCTACGTCGAAGACGAGACCGAGTACGACTATTACATACCCGAACAGGAGTTCGGACTAGGAGGACTCGCCCGTGCGGCGGGAGCAAAGCTAGTGGGTATGGGAAAACGGGCAACGGGCGCGCTTAGTGCATGGGCGCGCTCGTTATATCCTGACTTTGCACGGACCCTTGGTGTAGGTGGTGGCAAGCTTTTGAAATTGGATCACAAACAGGACTGAGAAAATGGCTGAACCACAAGGTGGATTAGCAGCAGTAACAGACGTCGAGGAACAGGTGGATACACCTGATGCCGCTATCGACGTGGCTGATATTGTTGAGCGCACAACCAACCCAGCAGCAGGGCAAAGTCTGAGTTCTATGATCTTGGATCAGAAGCAGAATGCTTTGGATCGTTTGGCAGTTGGTCGTGAACGCATCAGCGAGCAACGAGCTGCACAAGCTAAGCGTGACGAACAATCCAGATGGCTTGCTCTCGCGCAGGGCATGCTGAGTTCCGGACCTACCGGAAGTTTTGGCGAGGGCATGGGCAGAAGCGCAGGCCTGTTACGTCAAGAGAACGAACTGCGTGGGCAGCACGAGGCTGAATTCAACCGGCAACTCGAAGACAACATGAACGCTGAGATTGCGATGGAGAGTGAAGCCATCGACAAGATGCTTGAACTGTCTGGTAATTCAGCATCGGGCAAGAGCATTCACGGTTCCATCCAGACCATGGTTCATCCTGATGACATGGGTAAGGCTGTCGAGAATCAACGCATCGTCTTTGGATCCATGATGGTGGATCCGGAAGCGCCTGAGTTAGGTCTGAAGTTGACACCTTTGAAGGGTGCCGATGGCACGATGTTCGAAGCAGCGTCACGTCTTGATCCTGCACGAGCAGCTGCTCTTATTCGCGCAGCTGAAATGGCAGAGTCCACGACAGCTAGAAGTGAAGACTTCATCAATGCAGCGTACGAACGTAAGGCTCCGCTCGCCAACATTCGGGCAGCGAATAGAATCCTGGAAAATGCTGAGATCGAAATTGAGACCAGTGGATTCCAAGCACTCAAGAATCGTGTTGCTAACTGGGTAGGTGTGGACCTCGGTGATACGACGGAACTGTCTGACCTGCAGAAACTAATCGCGGAAGATTTTCTCGCCAAGCTTCGTGACTTGAAAGGTCCTGCATCTGACAAAGACCTTGCCGAGATGAAGGGTGTCTCTGTTGGACTGGGAACAAACACCACTACCAACTACCGTCAGTTGAAACGGATGGAAGACATCTACGCGACTGCACTCTCACGAGGTATTCGCGAGGCCTATAACTCTGCTCAGACCACAACGTCTTCGGCAGGACGACGTCAGTACATGAGTTCGGTTGAAGATTTGTGGGAAGGTGTGTCTGGATTCCCGTTTGCACCTGACGCTGTCTTCGTTAAAACGAAAGCAGATCGTGACAAATTAGAACCCGGCACAAAGTATTACCGTGTCGGTGAGTGGGGATCTCCTTACCAAGTGAAAGCTCCCGAGCCTGAGGACGAGTAATGGCAGACGAAGAAGTCATCGAAGAAGAGGTTGTTGAAACACAAGCACCTCCTCCTGCAGCGTTGCAATACAACGACTGGGGCGACGTCGTGCAAGGGCAGGCTCTACAAGGTCCTGACGCTGAGCTAGGGCGTGCGTATGACGCAACTTGGTTGGGTGATGCTGCCCAGGATCCGGTTGGTACAGGTCAAGACGCTGCGCAGGAACTTCTTCGCACGGGTGAGCTGGGGGGTGTCAGTCTCGATGACATTCGAAACCAAGGTAACGTGATGACCGACTTCCCTATGGAGCCCGGTGAGTCACGTGCAGCGAAAGAATTGCCTGAGATGTTCACGGGCAAGTTAGAGATGAATCCTCGCTACGAGGAGCTATCTAAACGTCTAGATAATCCAGACCTTACTTTCTTTGAGCGCACGGGTTTGATGATGGAACTCAAAGACATGGCGGAGCACGGTGAGACGACCAAGCGTTATGGCTCCGGCATGGGTGCAGGGTTGTCTGGCAAAGACGCAGCACTGATATCAGCAGCGGCACTGACCATGTTTGATCCGTCCGAGGTTGCACAGATGCTACTGCAGGTGGATCCGGAAACGGGCGAGCGTAAGTGGCCGCAGTTTGGTATGACGCACGCGCCTGATGGCACAGTCATCATGAACAACAACATCAACGGTGCGAGAGCAGTTATCAATCGTCCGGGCATGAGCGCGATGGATGCTGCGCAAGCCTTGGGTGTTGGTGCGATGTTCACGCCAGCAGGTCGAGCTACTGGTGCCATGACAGGCACCGCTGGTCGTATCGCAGTTGGTGCCACAACAGCGGGCGCTACCGAAGCGGCAATCCAAGCAGGGCAAGAAGCAGCAGGTGGGCAGTTCGACAAGACTGACGTTGCAATCAGTGCAGCCGCAGGTCCTGTTATCGAACTGGCACGTCCATTGATGGGTGCCGTGCAACGTACTGGTCGATTCATCGGCAGTTACATCCCTGAGGATTGGGGTGCACGCATGGGTGCAGCAACTGGTCTTGACCAAGCGATTCCTGCAGCCAAGGCACAGATGTTGACCTTTGCAAAGAACGCGAAGGAGTACCTGCAGTCTGGTCGTAATGCAATCATCACCACGCAGGACGCAGTCCCGGAAGCACACACTCCGTTCCGTCAGATCCTTTTGAAGATGGTCGAGCGTATGCCACTGACAGGTACTGGTGGATTGCGTAAAGCACAGCAGCAACAGCGTGTTGAAGTGCTGGCTAACTTGGCTGATCGTTATAATTTGAATCCGAACACCAACTACGGTGCTCGAGTTTTGGACAACATCAACCAAGCAGGTGGCGCACGTTTGAACGCTGCTCGTGCCAGTGTTGATGAAGGCATCGAAGCGATGGCAGGCAACGACGTTGTCTTGCGTGACTTCCGTCTAACGATTCGAGACATCATCGCAGACGAAGAGAAGTACGGTGACCTTGCTAACCAGAGTCTCATCAGCTTGCTCAACAAAGTACGCACGACAGTGTGGGTCGGCGGCAAACCACAGCCAGGAAAACTTCCACGTGACTTCGGTAGCCTCAACGATTGGGTTGAACGCCTTTACATGGAAGCTGGCAGAGCACCTCCAGCTGCACGGGAATCTATAGAGCAGGCAGCAGATGCATTGCAACGAGATCTTGCACGGCACGCTGCTGAAGATGGTGGTGAAGCAGGTGCTCGATGGCTGCAAGGAACCCGAGAGATAAACACTCTGGTCAGCGGTTCCGAACGACGTACGTTGCAGGGTTTGATCGAGGCCGGTGAGGTTGACGACCAAGTCATCCGACGTGTGTTGAAGTCAGCGGATCCTACACAGCTTACCCTTCTCCGAGAGAATTTAACTGCGTCAGGTAGACGGCAAGCTCAGCAAATGATCCTGCGTAATGCAATGCGTGTTGGTGGCTGGCGTCGAAGCGAAGCCATCGAGGCTGTCGTAGATCCGAAGAAAGTTTTGAACTGGATGGAGAGTGAGCCTGTTGAAGCTCAGCTGCGCACCTTCTTTCCGGGCGAGAGAGCACAACAAGAACTGGGTGGCATGCTGGAGTACCTCCGCATGACAGCTGCAGCAGGAGAGACCGGCAAGGGTGTCGGCATGGCTGCTTCAGGTGGCATCGGTCAGATAGGTGCCAGTGCAGTGAACTTGGTTACTCTGGGTGTCGCAGGCCTGCTTGGTCACGCCTATCAGAGTCAACCCGCACGTAACCTTTTGCTCCGCCTGTATCATGTGAAGAGTGACCCGCGCATGAAGGACGCTGTCATGAAAGAGCTGACCGGCGTGCTCATGGGTCTGGGACGACAGCAAGGTCAGGAGTGGTTTGCAGATGATCCCCAGGATACTGTGTACGTGTCCGACGAGTGGGCCGAGATTCAAGAGGGCTCTGGGCAGGGTGGCGTCATGGATCAGACTATGCAGCAGCTGAGAAATGCCACTGGTATGGAGGCCGGGGCGGAAGGTGAAGAGCTTGGACTAACAGATCGACTCATGCAGATGTTGGGCATGGGTGGTGACGAGGAGCCCGAAGAGTAATGCCAGCTAAACGAATCGTAAGAAGGAAGAAGTACGTCCGCAATCAAGCGGGCGCTCTGCGTGCTGAAGGGCATCGTCTCTTCTTGCCTGATCATCTCGAACAGGTACGTGCGATTGCAATGCGAGGTATCCCCGAGTCACAGATGTGTGACATCTTCGACATCAGTGCCCGACAGATGGGCAGGTGGAAAGCGCAGTACCCCTTGTTCAAAGACGCACTCGAAGCAGGCTACACCGATGCAGATGCTGCAGTGCTTGCTGCGTTGTACCAGAGTGCAGTTGGTTACCAACACGACGAAGAAAAGATCTTCCAGTGGGACGGTGAGATCGTACGCGCCGAGACAACCAAACATTACAAGCCTGACGTTGCAGCCATCAAGTTGTGGCTAACGAACAGGCAGAAAGAAAACTGGAAGGATCGTCAGCACAACAACGTGTCGGGTAAAGACGATCTATCTCCCATAGGTATTCGTGACGAGACTAAGATGGAAGTCATGTCCAGTATCCTTGCATTGATCAAACCAAAGTCCGACAACGTGACCATCGACGGTCGCACCGGAGAGGTGGAAGAGTAATGGGCATTGGCAGTTTTCTAAAGAAAGTACATGATCCTTTTGGTCACCAGAAGAAGACCAAGAAGGAGCTTAGTCGTGCAGCTAAGAAGATGGGGCTGGATGACATGCTGGCGTTCGAGAAGAACAACCTGAAGTACATGTGGGACGCACTCAGAGCTGACCCTGAACGTGCGTTCATTGGTGCTTTGGAGCCCTTCAGTTCGAAGATGTGGGGTGAAATTGTCGGGAAAGATTACGAGCCCATACAAAATCAGCTGGGGGGTCCGTCGTCAGGGTCTTACGCTGACGCTGCTGAAAAGGGAATTGATGTTAGTCCGAGTGCCGGTGCTCATCAGGTGGCTGCTGCGATTGCATCTTGGTATGCCGGTGGTGCGGGTGCCGCAGCTGCACCTGCAAGCGTACCTATTTCACAAGGGGCTGCTGCTGGAGTAGTCGGTGCAGGCGCGTCTGCAGCTGACGAAGAACTTGATCCACTTGAAGATGTAATCGACATCGACACGTCGTATGTTGCAGCACCGAGTGGACTCTACGTGCCTCAAGTGAGGACCTTAGCTCAAGGTGGTCTCGCACAAATGACAAACAAGGGAAGGATGATGCCTAGTAAATCACCAGCACAAGCACGACTAATGCGAGCTGCTGCACATGGCTGGAAGAAGCCGGGAGGCGGAGGTCCATCGCAAGCAGTAGGAAGAGAATTCATGAATGCCGACAGAGGTTATGCGAACGGTGGCTCCGTGGACGGAGGCTACACGTTCAAGGAGCTTGTCAAACATCTGGACGGTGGCATCGGTGGTGTCTTTCGCATCGTGCGTGGATTGGAGGACGGGACTTACATCAAGGACCCGAACACGGAACTCATCTACATGCGTGAGCCAACAGGCATAGAAGCCACCGACACCAGTGAGGGGTCGTACGATCAGGTACCTGTCATGCGAGGTCCCCGTCGCGGTGGACGTGGTGGAGGCAGAGGCGGGCGTGGAGGTGGTGGAGGTCGCGGTGGTGGTGGTGGTGGTCGTACGCCTCCGCCCAGAGTTATCCCACCAGGAATTGATCCGATAACGGGTGATCCATTGGATCCTCCTGCAGGTGGTGCTCCCCCTCCAGTGATGTTACCTCCGTCACCGGCCAGAGAGTCTCGGTACTCACAGCAACTCGCCGATCACAACGCACGCATCAAAGAAATGCTAGGTGGTTACGCTGAGGGTGGTGAGGTTAGGCCCGGTCACGCTGAAGGTGCCAACCCGTACCCTGTAGATAGTGCTCGCTACAAGATGTGGGAGCGCAAGCATCATCAGGATCCTGCGCCACCTCCTCCTCCAGCTGCGGAGCCAGAAGAACTCAGCTGGCTTGAGAAGTTGATGGGCAACAAGGAAGCGTCCGAAACTCGCACCGAGCGGGAGCTGGAAGAGATGGAGCAGTCACGTGGTGGTCGAGTTAACTACGCTGTTGGTGGCCTCGCTGCGATGGCTCCGCCGGGACGCATGATGCCGCCTCGTCCACCTATGCCGGGAGGTCCTATCCAGCAGACGACCGGTGGACCGGGCAAGCCTATGATGCGTCCGAGACCTATGGGCAGGACGATGCCTATACGTGCGAATCCTTACGCGGGTGGTGGTGAAGATCCGAACGAAGGTTTTACAGGTGGTCCCAGGATTCCGCCTAGCATGCAGGGTCATCTGCAGAAGAGGAGAATGATGGATCGTCCTCGTCGGGGTGTACCGGGACCAGCCGGAGCCGGTGGGCCACCGGGGAATCGTGTCGGGCAGCAAGACCAGCAGGGTGGACTCGCAAGGGCACTACAGCGTGGGACAGGTCGCCCGCCAATGTCGCGGCGTTCTGGGTTCCCCGGAAACCGATAGCGGGACAGCGTACGCACTTGCCATCGGTACCCCACTCGTGAAAGAGCCAGCCTCTAGCGCAGCGAATGTCCATGTAAATCTCCTGCATCCGGAAGGAACGAGTCAGGTCCGTAGACAAGCAGTCCGGGGAGTCCGATACCCCTAACCTTGTTGCGGACCTCGTCCCTGTCATCGACGATGATCTCTGGATGTTTTTCTTTCACCCATTGGACAACGAGGTCCGGACCTTTGATCTTGGTCTGCGTTGGGTGTCTCTGAATGAGATCGACTTTGCCCCATAGCTCGTGGATCTTGAGCCACTGTTCTTCGTGGTTGTATTTGTTAACGAAGCGTGTGCTGTAGACAAGGGGACGGAAGTCATTCTCAATCCATTCACGAACCAGCTCCATCATGTGCGGGCGCGGTTCATCGTGGATGAGACCCTTGTAATATTCTTTCCAAGACGGTCGATGACGCACATCATCTTTGGTCTTGCGCTGAAGGATAGCTAAGCGTTCAGTGTGATCACTGAGCGTACCCTCCAGATCGATCATGATCATCGGGTGCGGCGAACCTTACGCTTCTTCTTGGTGACTTTTTTGCGTGCCGTCTTCTTCGCTTTCTTCTTGGCAGCTTTGTCACGGGCACGATCAAATTCTCGGAGTTGCTTACGCATCTCAGACATGAATTCCATCATGACTTCGCGGTCACCCTGGTTGGTCAGGCTCAGTTCGAAGTTACCGATGAGCTTGCGACCTTCCAGTTGCAGGTTAGCTTTGCGGTGTTGCTTCAGGTACATAGTCTTGCTTCCTATTTTTTACGACGTAAGTAAGCAGCCCGGAACCGACACTCGTCGGAACAGTACTGCGTGATCGTGAGACCCTCGAAGCTCTTCTTACACTCCGGGTTCGCACACTTTTTCTTGCTACGCTTGCGCTGCATTGCCATCTGCGCACCGATACTATCAGTTGGAGCCCTTACTGCACCTGCCATTGTGTTCTCCTTAGGTTTATTTAACCCTTAGTATACACACATCCGCTTGCGTGTAAAGGAACTGCTACGGGAGGATGAGGCCAGAATCTTCAGGCGCTTCACCTTCAACGAGAGCTTTGGCCTCGTCCGCGTGCAAGATCATAGCACCACCCATCTTGTACGCCTCCTCGTGTGGCAGGCTGAATGTGGTCAGCGCTTCCGAGAATACGACAATGACTCTGCCGTTCTCAACTCCTACTTGAATGCTGAGCGGTGGTTTAACAGGAGCTACTGCAACCCCGTCAGTTATTTCGCTTGTCTCTGGCGCGTTTGCGTCTTCGCCGTTCTGGTCTTGAGTCATAATTAATTTCCCTGTGACTGTTGGCTGCGAACAGCCCAATGATAAAAATTCCTAACGTTGCGCCGATCATAAGACAGACCGGGATCCACCACCATGCAACCATGATTCACCCCTTGCCCCGCTCCGGGTTGAGTTCGCCGATGACTTTCTCAACTAGTAATGGGATCGTTATGTTTCGGGGGTCCATCCCTCTATCGTATTGCGAACACGCTTCAGTCCATGTGGTCGCTACTGCTTCAGCACGTACAGAACCTAGTAATTTTTCCAGGTCGTCGATGCACTCGTCTGTTTGATAGATGCCTCGACGCTTAGCGTCTTCAAGCATCCGGTCGATGATCGTGATCACGCGCTCTCTATCGTATCGAATAGTCATCAGTCGTACTGCCTACCGACAGGTCCAGTCGGCATCTTATCTTCGAGGACTGGGAACTCGTACATGAAATTCTCATCACCCTCGGTACCCAAGCGGATTGCCATCGCTGCACACTGGACTGCTTCGCGCATCACTTCCTGCACGCTGGTCCCTTGGCTGCGGTCGTGTTCCATGAGGGCTTGGGCTAACTCACCAACCTCCTCCATGAAGGCACAAAGCATGTGCGTGGTCCCAGGAAATGCCGAGCGAGCTGCCTTCAACTCATCGCGCACCATGATGAAGAACAAACCATCAACGCTGGTCATTCTCTCGTACGCCGCACCCTCTGGGTTGACGCACTGACACAGTTCGATGCCGCTGTTGCATTCGGTGCAGCAAAGAGTGCCGTGGGGGTTACGGTACGTGCATGTTCGGTCAGCCATAAAAATCTCCGAAGAGTCTGTAGTTAGTTGATGCGCTTAGAGCCCCGTCCAAAATGACGACGGCACCTTTGGGATCGTCTCTTGACATCACGTTCCATGCCATCTCTTCCAGTTCCAGATGGGTGGCACCATTGAAATTCTCGGCATCCTTCCCGTGGATAATGTAAATGATGCCGGGAACTTCTGCAATGATCCAGCAGACACCTCCCTCCTTGACGTTCTGCTTGATCCATTTTTTCTGGGATGTATGCAGCCCCTTCTCTTCGTCTGGGAAGGGTACGTTAGCTGCACGATGGTTAGCTTTTAGTTCTATGGTGCCGCAACCTTTGTCTCCAACTTGGTAGTGGACGTCAGGAAATCCTGGCGCAGTATCTGGAGATTCGATACGTGAGTAACTCCCGTGAGGTAGCGCAATGTCGCGCAGCCACTCCCATAAATTCGATTCCTTCATAAAACGTATTTCCCGTCAAAATATTGGACTGATTTTCTGAGATTCACCTATAGGCGTTCACGCAAGGAGAGCACGGGTTTTTCGAATTCTTCGCGCACCTTTGCGAGCTGTTCCTTCACGCTTCGCTGTTTCCTCTTTGCTCCGGTACTTGTCGAGGACGATGTCGTTGAAACTCTTCTTTTTCGCAATCGCTTCATAATACTCACCTTCAATTGTGTCGTTCGCCATGAGGAAGTAGTACTTCACCCAGACGGTGTTCTCCATGTTCATGATTCGGAACCGCGCCTGCTCAAATGTGATGTGGCTATGGTCCCAGCTGTAGAGCACGTACGTGTTCGCGTCAGCCAGATCGAAACCGAGACCACTCTTCACCTGCAAGATGACAAAGTCCACATCGAATTTCATATCCCACTCGTGCTTGCCTGAGATAATCTTGTACGTCCAGTGAAAGGCATCGAACTGCTCCGCGATTGCCTCGATCTCGTGCGTAAACCTACAACAAATGACAGCCTTCTCGTCTCCGAAACCAGATAGCAGTTGCATCAATTTGTCTAGCTTCTCCGTGCCGACCGGTATGACCGTACGCTTACGCTTGCGTTGGCCCGGTATTCGTTCTTGGTAAAGCAGGAAACCACCGCACACCTGCTGCAGTTTTTGCGTCAGGGTGACGGGCAACGGGACGTCAACAGTCATGTCGCCGATGGTGGTTTCTAAATCCTTCTCCAGCTCGTCATAAATATGACGGCTCTTGCGTGTTAGGTCGAACTTCACTTTCTTGCGACGGACCTTCACTGGGCTCTTGCCCATGGCTACACGCGCCTCGTTGAACGTGATGCGGTAGCTGTACTCGTGCACCAGCTTGAGGACTTCTTCCTCGAAGCGGTAACCCACGAGCACGGGATACTGTCGTTTATCTTTGCGCTCACGTATCTCGTAGATGCAGTGATCCTCTTTGAACTGCGTGTACGTGCCAAAGATTTCGTTCTTGCCGACGAAGTCGAAGATTGCCCAGTACTGCTCGTAACCTTCATCGACAGGTGTGCCGCTGAGTGCTAGCTTAGATTTGCAACGCTTAGCCAGCGTGCGTGCAAACCGAGACTGGGCAGCTCCCGGTTTCTTAATGAAGTGAATCTCGTCGCCGATGATCATCATATCGACGCCGTCTTTCTGCCACTTCAGAGTTTCCTTGTACCACTGCTTGCGCAGCTCCATGTTCTTGACAGGCTCTTGGTACGTGATGATGTAAATCTCACAGTCCCAGTCGAGATCGAGGTGTAAGTCGATCTGTTCATCCCAGGTCTTGAGTGCTTTCTTTGGGCACAGGATGATCAACACGTCAGGCTTACGCTCATCAACGATAGCCAACGAGATCAGACACTTTCCAGTGCGCTGCTCCGGAAAAAGAGCAAAGCCATCGTGTTGTCGTGCTGCAGCGACGGCTTTGCTCTGGTACGGACGAAGGGTCGTCCTGATCACTAAGCTTTCTTCAACTCACCGACCGGAATTTCCCACTCACCCTCCTCGTCATCGACGACTACTGCAATGTCGTCTTCGAGGCCTTCAATAACACCCTCGATGTCGTTGCCATCTTCATCTTCGAAGCTGACACGGGCACCCGGACGCAAGGCGCTGGATTTGCGCGGTGCCTTTTTCTTGGATGCTTTCTTCTTCGCAGCTTTCTTCTTCGGAGGTGGAGCCTCTTCTTCTTCTTCTTCGCCCTCGTCTTCTTCTTCCTCTTCAGGCTCTTCCTCTTCTTCTTCGGGCTCTTCTTCCTCTTCTTCGTCTACGCTGCCACCACCTTCTTCGACGTACTGCTTCGCCACTTCCTCAGTGAGGTAGCCAGTAACACGAGGCTGGTCCTTCTCTTCGTACTCCTCGTTAACGATCTCCAAACCGAGTGTGTTGCCGACCAGATCAGTAGGGTCGAACTCGAATGGACCATCAGGTGTGTCGTACCCCATGCAATTGAGCGCTGTACGCAGCACCCAGAGAGCCTGTGGCACTAGAACGAACCGGTCAAACACTGTCGAACCGATGTTCGTTTTCCATCTGACAACGATCATGTCGTTGCCTGCTTGGCTGGCTTCCATTTCAGCACTCATGCACTCAGCGACGTAGTAACCGTCAGGCGTGGGCATACCACCCCCGGCCTCCACATCAGTAAAATCAACGGAGACTACATTGGCGCTCTTGCCCCGTCGCCCACGTGTTGCTTTCTTTTTTGCGGCCTTCTTTGCAGGACGCTTCTTTCTCGTTGCCATTAGCTTTTTCTCCTAACTACTTTTCGTTTCGGTTTGGATTTGCCGAGGGTCAGATCCTTGATTTTCTTGAACGTCGGATTGACGATCAGTTCAGGGATCGCACCAGCGGCTACTGGTCTGCGAATCTTTGTCGAGTAGAATGCGTGTGGGCCGATTCGCATACAGTAGTCCACATGCCGTACTTCTTCTTTATCTTCCGTTTCCCAGCGCTCCTTAATAAACGTGGAACCGATAGCGTCTACTGCGCCATCGAGGAAAGAGCTTACTGATGGCATTACGCGTGCACCGATGCTTGGCTCGATGGAATCTTCATCCTCATCGCCTCCGTCGTTGACACGCTCGTGCGCAATCAAAAGTAAATTGTAATGATCAGACAGGTCACGGAAGTCGCTGATGAACTGCTTCAGCATTCCGGACAATTGTCCCCAGTTGCGTTGCGTGAAAGTCTCGTCACGTCCCTTGCGACCTTTACGCAGCACCTCAGCCATGCCGATATCCTGGAGATTGCTCACCTGATCGATGACGATAGACTTGTAATCAACCTCGGTCTCTTTGTTGAGCAACGCCCAGTACAGCTCGTCGATCTCAGTCCACTCGGTAACGCGCACGACATCAATGTCTTCTTCTTGGGCAATCGTCTCGGTGCCGCGCTCGTTAGTGTCGATGAACAGGATCGGCTTGGGGAACGTCGAACCGAAGTGCGTCTTACCCGTGCCGGAGCGACCGTACACCATCATCACGGTATTGGTTTTGAGCTGCGTGACTGGCTTGATCTTGTCGAGGATCGAGCTTGTGGGCTTCGGTGCTGGTTTCTTTTTGCCCAGCTTCTTGCGAGCAACTTTCTTGCCCAGTGTTTTCTTTTTAAGAGCCATCGTGGCTACCTCTCTCTTCGTACTCGCTCTTGCGAATGAAGTCAGCGTCGAGGCCTCGGACCTCGGCTTCACACAGCGGACGAAAGTCACACGTTGCGCAGTTGAATGGAGACATGCTGCGAGCACATCGACCGTCTTCACGCTTGGCCTGAATCTCTGCGGTGGTTTGCAGGAAATCACTCACCACCTCCACAACCATGTCGGTGTTCGGGAGCGGAAGGAACACGCGTTCGAAGAAGGTGTCTTCCTTCCCGGCCAAGTGTTCGAGCATGTCAACGTAGTTCTTGTCATCGAGCCCGTGCTTGCGAACCGTTTTGAGGTACGTGTACGGGTCGCAGTCCAGGTTCTTACGCTTGCTCAGCTCACCACTCTTCAGCACCTCGGGCACAGTGGGCGGCTTCGAACGAGCGTAATCCCAACAGACACCATCGATCTTTTCAGATGGTGCTTGCATGCCGTACGTCCACACGTAGAGGAGCAACTGCAGCTCAGAGAACCTAGCTTCGCCATCTGGGATGCTCTTCATGAATTTATGATCCATGATCCAGCGACGCTTCTGTTGATCGACTGCAATCTTATCGACGAAGCCGATGAAGATGACCGGGATGGCATTGCTCCCTAGCTCGCTGAGATCGAGTTCAATCTTGATCTCACTTGCTTCGTAGGTCAGCGTATCTTTGCGGTACTTGCGAAGGTAACCCTCGAAGATCTGCCCACAATTCCCCACAATGTCACCGTACTTGTCACGCTCTTCTTCGAAATAGGCTGAGTACGTTTCGTTGTACTCTTCGAGCACGTCCCACGGGTCAGGCCCGTCGTAACTCGAATCGATTTTGCGCTCGATGTAAGCGTTGAGCATTTCGTGCAGGATGGATCCGATCAGGAGACGTACGCCTTTGCGCTTGCGTTTGATGCGTTGCTTGTACTTGTAATCCCAAGATTTCGGGCAGCGTCTGTATGCGCTGACTTCGCTGTAACTAATTGTCTCCATCAGTTTCCTCCAGCTCCTTTTCAATCGTTTCCTCAATGGTTGGTAGCGGACCAATCTTCGGCATCGGAATGCGAGGATCGTGCGTGATTGTCGGCGTGGTCAAGACTTTTAATTGTTCGGAAATCTCACCTAACCTCTCAGCAACCAACATGTGTGCCGCGCATGTGATGCTGTCGATCTGATAGCCTTTGTTGACCAGCTCTTTTTGCTTAGTCACCATCTCTTCAAGCGACGACATACTTCTCTCCTTTGCCCCATGGGCCTAGTTCTGCTTCGCCTTCCATCGGAACGCTCAAGTGTATCTTAAATGTGTCCATAAGTTTGGGACGTTTTGCCATTTCCAGCATTTGCGGGACGCATTCGTCGAGGTGTTCGTTCTTTACAATGGTCAGTACGGCATCGTGGTGTTCACCGACGAGGCGTACTTTCTTACGCGAAAATGTTTGGTGGATCTCGACAACCAGCATGGCTTTGTAGTCGCCGATCAAAGCTTGCACGCCTGAGTTGAGCGCTTGGCGTTCTGCTTCAGATTTCACGAAGCGATCCTTGGCTCGAATTCCTGGGAGTCTGCGCAGTCTGCCGGTGAGACAACGCACATGTTCTTGTGATCGAGCGAGGCGTTTGACTTTGGTGTGCCATGGGTCGAGACGATTGTAGAGTCGGAAGTACGCACGACGTGCATTCTTTGCCTCCTCCATTGACGCGTCCCAACCATAGTCTTGCTTCGCCATTTCCATGAATTTGTTTTCGTGCATTCCGTAGATGAATCCGAAGTTGATTGCTTTCGCTCTCGTTCTACCCTCGTACCAGAAAGGCTCGACTTTGATGCAGGCTTTCGGGCCTGCCTCCATCATCGTGTTGAGGCAGTCCGAGTAGCTGGTGCATTCACCACCAAGTAATTCAGCTGTCACCCAGACGAGGTCGGTTAACTCACTTTGCGGACTCGTTGCGAGCACCTCCATCAGGGTGCGCCAGTGTACATCAATGCCTTTCTTGAAGCACCGTGACATTTCCGGATCACGCGACAGGTGAGCGGCAATGCGCATCTCTGCCGTGGAAAGATCCATGGCGACGAATGTCCAACCCTCAGGCGCTTCCATCAGGTTGCGGATCATCCCGTCCCGTGGAATAGGATGCAGCGGTGACGAGTAACGTCCCGTCTTGGTGCCGTGCAGTTTGTAATCGAAGTAGTACTTGTTGCCGACGCGATATTTCTGCCAGCCCTTGATGTACGTGTTGAACATCTTGCCGGTGCCACGGTAGTCGAGGAGCATGTCCACAACTTTGTGCTTGCCTTTGAGATCGAGCAGTGCGGCCTCCGATGTTGAGTTCGCACCCTTCTTTGTTTTGACCGTGCACTTGAGGCCCAGCTCGTCATAGAACAGCTTGCCGATCTGTGCTGGTGAGTCCCAGTTCATCTCGTAGCCAGCGATGTCATTCAGCTCGTGCTGCAGTGTGATCTTCTTGGACAGCAGCTGCATGCCGATCTCTTTTCGCGCAGCTACGTTCATGTTCATGCCTTCCATCTCGGCATCTTCCATCGCACGAGCCCCTGGCATTACGAGCTTCCAAAACAGCCGGTGCAGCTCTGGTTCGAGGCGTAGCATTTCCTTGAATAGCTTGACGAGCCGGAAGGTATACGCACCATCGGCTGCACAGTATTTGTAGTTGCGCAGGGGCTTGGTGGATTTGCCCTGCTTTTCTTCGAGCGGGATGTCGTACTCAGGCTCGTCGAGATAGGTGCGACACAGACTGGTCAGATCGTGGGCTAGGTTTTCATCGAGGACGTGATGTGCGAGCATACTATCGAAGGCAAGCCTGAAGGAGCCACCGAACTTACAGCGCATCCATTTGTTATCGAACTTCCCATTCTGCGCGTAAGCTTTCTTACCATCACGATGAGCAAGAAAAAACAGAAGCTGCATAAGTTTGCGAAGAGCATTTCCGTGGGCAAACGGGGAGTGGGAAAATCGCTGGAACTCCGGATGCATAAAGCCGGGAATAACCCAGGTTCTGTGTTCCAACGCGATACACACTGCGGTGACGTACCCGTCTTTATCGAATGGGAAAAGCCCAGATGTCTCGCAGTCGTATGCGAATTCGGTTGCCTCCTCAAACTCAGCAATGAAGGTGTCGAGGTTACCCTTCCGGACAACGTTCCATTCAACTGTGTCGTTTCGCAAGCCACCCTGCATGAGGCGGGCGAGCCTACTAATGTCGTCTTGAAATCCGGGAAGCTTCGACGGATCGCGGAGCGTATAAGCCGGATGGAAGAGGGGCATCCCGACGTAACTGACTTTGGGATTCTCTATGACTTCTCCGTGGAATTGGTTGATCTTCGCCTTGCCTCGGAAGAGCGTTTTCGTCGGCGGCACTCCGACAGTGACGACGTAAGCGGGATCTAAATCTGCGAGTTGTTGTTCGAGGTAGGGGCGGCAGGCTTTAATTTCTCCTGCGGTAGGTGCGCGATCTTTCGGAGTGCGGCACTTAATGAGTGTTGTCAGGTAAGCATCTTCGAGTAAGCCGTTTCGTTGAAACTCACCGCGTAGTATTCGGCCACCTTCGTCCATGAAAGGCTTGCCCCGTTTGTCATCTAACGATTTGGGCGCGTCACCGACCACCACAATTTTGGGGTTTTTGCGCGGCCCATCACCAGCCATACACACGGTGCTAGCGCTAGTGTGGAGTTTACACTCGGTACAGTTTGGGTTCAGACTCGGCATGAGTCTGCGAAAGTCAAGACCATTTCCAGTCTCCTGTTGGCTCTGCTAGGATGACCGACCCAGCACAGAATAAAGACTCAATAAATTTGGAGAGGGAGTGCAAGTCCCGTGACGGTGATTACAACTCCCTCTCCGGTACCCATCCAACAAAGGAACGAGATGGCACAGAATAAAGCAGGGTTCGATCCAACGCAAACCGCAGAGTACTGGTTAGAGAAAAACGTATACACAGTTCCGCTCCGGAGCAGGTCAAAACGGCCCAAGGCAAAGGATTGGCCTCATTTACGGCTCGTCCAAGAAGATTTGGATAATGGAGCGTTTCACCTCGGCGACAACATCGGTGCGCTATGGGGCGACGCTTCTGACCACGCAACCGACATCGATCTGGACATGGAAGAGGCTGTCTGGGTGGCCGAACACCTCCTCCCTGAGACGTTCACTTACGGTCGAACCGGCAAAGAATACTCTCACTACATTTTCCGAGTGATCGGCGCGCAGACGAAGAAGTGGCAGACCCAGGAACTGGGCACCATCGTCGAGATCAGATCCACGGGTGCACAATCTGTAATACCACCGTCGAGACATCCAGAAGGTGGCATGTACTTCACGCATGATGATGTCGATTTTACTCAAGTAACCAAAATGGACATGGAACGTTACTGCGATGAGATTGCAGTTGCGTCCGTCTTTGTTCACTTCTACCCCGAGTCAGGTTCACGCCACGACTACGTGCATGCAATGACGGGGACGTTGTGTCACGCAGAGTGGCCGACCGATAAAATTGTTCGTGTTATCGAAGCTGTGCTCACTGTCGTGCAGCTCGAAGAAACCGAAATGACTGATCGAAAGAACACGGTCAGGAACACCATCGAAAAACATCTGGCAGGTGATCGCACAAAGGGAAGTTCAACACTCGAAGGTTGGATGAGCATGCCGGTGATTGCAGCACTGCGTAGGTGGACGCAAGGCGGCAAGATGGAAGGCAAGTTGGTGATGGATCCACCGAAGATGAAAGCCAGCCCTGCCAAGCTAGGTTTCGATGTGGGGTTGCTTGAGGTTCCGGGTCTGGTTGGTGAGATTACCCAGTGGGCTAATCGTGAAAACTTTATCGATCAACCGATCTTTGGCTTGGCCGCAGGAATCATGTGCACTGCGATGGCGAGCTGCAACAACTACACAATCGAAAGCTGGGACACTCCACTGCAGCCGTACCTGATGGTGACTGCACCAACTGGTGGTGGTAAGGAATCCGCGTTGCGTGCCGTCAGTAAGTTTGGGCACAAGCTAAAACTCGATGACACTGTGTTCGCAGGATTCCAATCGTATTACTCGATGCTCGACGTGTTAGGTGAGGTCGGCATGGGCTCGTGGCTTTGGGATGAAGCAGCTCGTTACATGTCAGGCGCGAAGAAAGTTAACTCACCAGACTTTGCAATCTTGAGTCACGTCATCTCACTGTACGGTGCGGGCAACAAATGGGTGCCGGGATCCCCAGGTCGTAAGCAGACAATTCCGCCTCTCGAAAACCCTTTCTTAACTGTGTTGGCAACTGCTCAGCCTGACATGCTGATGGAGGCCTTAACAAGTGCTGCCTCCGAGACGGGCTTCGTGAATCGATTCATTCTGTTCGACACTGGCACTGAGTACACCCCAGTCAATGCTAGACGCAGTCATGTATTCCCATCTGCAATAAACAGGCATGCAAAACTGTTACGCGATCATGAGCCTATGGACGGTGACTTCACGCAAGTGAAATTTGCAGACACGCGAACGTTCACTGCATTTCAAGAATTCGAAGAGGTCTCCCGTCGTCGCACGATGGGCGGACAGAGTACGTGGGGTCGTGCAAATCAGAACGCACTCATCTGCGCTGGTCTCGTAGCGATAGGCGTAGATTCTCATCGACCTGTCATCGACATAGACATCTGCGAATGGGCGCTCAAGCTTGTGACGTGGAGTAATAACTGTTGGGAAGAAAAAGTCAGGCACACGGCATCGGGTGACAACTACACCGAGAAGGATTCATTTAAGATCGAGCGCATCATCAACACCCCGCACAAGTACATGGGTTCTGCAACGACAGACAATCAACGCGCTGCATTAAAAGCAGGCTTCGTACCGCACACGGTTATTGTCCGCAACACGCGAGGACTCGACGCACGACGTCGCGATCAAATCATTGATGACTTGCATGAAGCTGATCTCATTGGTTCTACTGATGCGAACTATAATCAGATTACCTACTTTCCCATCTACTCTAAGTAGCTGATTCCCCAAGATAAACCTCCCCTTTACACAGTAGCGCTCATGTGATACAATGCACATTGTAGTCAATGCAATGGAGCAGAAACATGAGAGTAGCAATCGCCAATACTGGCAAGTCCAAAGAAGTGGCAAAGTACCTGCCCTCGAATTACAGGGTACTCGGTCGCACACTGGACAACACCGGCACCATCATCATAGGTGTCGATGACCATGGTTGGACAATGGAGCAGTACATCATCCCTCGTCTGGCTTCCGGCATGATTCACTGCGAAGAGGTTACTCACGAAGAGGGAAAAGACTGGGGTGACATTATGATCTCGATCACACCCAGCACGACTGACGCAGAGATCGAAAAGTACGCGAAAGATACCGACGCAGCAATTGCGTTACTCACCGAGATCCGCGATGAAGTGAAAGCAGGCATTCGCATCTCACCCCCCCAAGTAATTCTCAAAAGAACTGGAGCACGAAATGAAGAAGCCTAAGAAGTGGCAGTACGAGAGCGCCCAAGGTATGGCGCAGATGCACCCCGACACGTTCGAGGTCACATCGATTGGTGACCTGATGAAAGTGGTCGAGCCCGGAGTGTACGCCAAGGTTTGCATCACCGATGGTGACATCGGCGGCGAACGCATCTGGACTGAGGTCACCAAGGTCGATGGAGTCGATGTCGAAGCAACTCTCGCTAATGATCCGTTTGCACTTGGCAACGCCAAGCACGGGGATCCACTGAGGTATCAGCTGCAGCACATCTACAACGTGACTGCGAAAGACGGTACGGAGCTGGCATGAGCACCAGCAACAATCCATTCAAGAAAGGTGACAAGGTCCGCATCCAGCGAGGTGCGGGCTGGCTCTACGGCACGGTCACCAAAACCATTCTGGCACGCGTGCACATTCTGATCGACGGCATGGTGTTTGTCGAAGACTGGCACGACGTTAAAAGAGGAGCACGAAAGATATGAACAAGGCACTGGCAAAAACGTTAGCGACCTCCCTTGGTGAAAACTGTGGGTGCGAGGTCAGGTACAGGGACAGCTACTCGGGCCGAGGCATGCATGGTCAAGAGACTGCAGCCATCAGCGGAGAGTTCAGCTGGTGCGATGTCGCAGTCGCATGGGCATTTGTCTGCACCGAGACTGACGATTTCAACCCCGACGACCTGGGATTCACTTGGGATTCCATGGGCATGGGCACCGTCATTTACTAGGGAGTATGGCTATGACCGACGAACGAAGAAAGCACGACCCACTACGAGAGATGGTGGACCACGCCTGCCTGCGAGTCACCAATGACACAGCACGGCAGATTAAAGAGGTCGCACGCAAAGCGTACTACCTCGGTGTCGGAGACGGCATTCAAGTTCAACGAGAAAAGGATCGAGAGAATGAATAAGTACACATTGATCTGGTGGTGGCGCACGTTCGTGGATGAGATGAAGGGGCTGCTCTGGCTTGTCATTATCTTCATCGCGTTCGCGTGCCTCACCTCACATGCGCAAGAGGTCGAGAAGAATGACTGGGGTGATGAGGTCCAGTCCAAGCCGCCTGAGATGCGCTGGGAGCTGACCATTGTGCAAGGCAATGATCTGATCGACATGCCACACCGCTTCGCTACCAAGGAGCTGTGCATTGGTCTGGGCGTCTCGTACGTGCGTGCGGATCGTTCATTGAACGGCTTCGTCTGTGAGGAGGAGCCCGATGCGCCTGAGTCCTGAAGAGATTGCAGAAGCGCTGGACTTGCTGAAGTACCTGTCAGAGAGGTACCTCGCAAATCCTACCGAAGGCTACCTCGATGCAGACAACCAACGCATGCCGTTGAAAGCATTCGTCTCGTGCATCACACCTGAGGGGCAGGACAACATTACTTTCCGGAGCTGGCGTCGAGCGTACGACCTGACCCACGATTTAACATAATAACTCGAGGTTGACACAGGAGCGTTTGTGTGCAATAATGATTGCAAGTCGAGATTGACTCGATCAAAACAGGAGTACGACCATGTTAATGTTCAGCAAAGATGACAACACTGTCACACGGGAAGGCCTCAAGGCTTTCGACCAAGCAGCACTCGATCTGCACACACGCTCACACAAGCCCGTTCCTTTCTCTCGCGGCGTCGATCTGATTCAAGACGTTGCCGAGGCCAAGGGCTTCCGCTTCGGCGAAGAGCAGTACGTCCTCGCTCGCAACGACACGCAGTTGTTCGGCCTGATCGAGGTCACCAACTTCACCAGCGAAGAGAGCAAGATCTGCTTCGGCGTTCGCAGCTCAATCAACAAGTCACTCAGCTGGCAGTTGTGCGGCGGCGAGTCGCTCGCGATCTGCACCAACCTGGACCTCTTCGGCTCTGTCGTCCTGCGACGCAAGCAGACATCGCAAGTGATGTTCGATCTGCGCACGCTGGTCGATGGCTTCATGACTCAGTTCGAGCGCTCTGTCGAGCACAGGGCTGAGCAGGTGGCACGCTACAAGCAGGCCCAGCTGAAAGACTCGACCGCTAACCACTGCATCATCCAGATGCTGCGCAAAGACATCATAGTCAGCAGCAAGGTGCAGAAGGTCGTTGACGAGTACTACGAGCCCTCGCACGTAGAGCACCTGAACGAAAATGGGGAACGCACCAACTGGACGTTGTTCAACGCAGCGACCGAAGCGTTCAAGGGATCACCGATCAGCACGTACACCGAGCGCAGCGCGAAGCTGCACAACCTGATCGCTGACGCAACTGACTTCGCACTGGCCGCATAGGAGACTGACCATGGGCGCAATCATCAAAGCGATCATCAAGCTGATCAAAAATAGCAACGGATAACCGAGTAGTGCTCCGGCCCCCCGATCCAGAAATGGTGACGGGGGTTTTTTTTGGCCCGAGGTCCTATTTAACATAATATAGGGTACTTGACAAGCGCTGCCGTGTATGAGATAATGAGTGCAAGTTGGGAATTCGCCCATCGATAAGGAGCACGAAATGAGCAACGCCAAGACAGAAGCAAACCTCACGGGACTCGCTGACGAGCTGGGAATTATCCGGGCACAGATGGCTGACCTGAAAGATCGCGAGAAAGACATTCGCACCACGCTGATCGACGCAGGCGTTCACACGCTGGAAGACGAGCAGTTCCGCGCAGTCGTAGTTGAGAGCATGCGCACCACGGTCAACTGGAAAGAGGTCGCAGCCAAGCTGAAGCCTTCTCGCCAGCTGGTCACCGCTCACACCTCTGAGCGCGAAGTGATCAGCATCCGTGTCAACGCACGCAGGGGATCATAATCATGGCATCCCTCGAAATGATCGAGAAGCTTGACCAGCGTCTCAATGGAAAGGAGCCCGCGTGGATTCGCGGGTACTCCAAACGCGACAACCACCTGTCCGGTGCGCTCCGCGAAATGGCTGACGAAGTCATGAGCAATCCTGACATCTCACTTGACGACATCGAGATGAACATCCGCGAGCTGCTGGAGGAGGCTGCGGAAACTCTCGATGACGCACACGAGAACTGGCTCAACCTGCAACTGGCTGGGCGCGATCTCGTAGGTGACATAGGCGCACTCAGGTGCCCGCAAGATCCACGCCCGGATGAATTCAACGAGGGCAGCGGACACTTCTACGGAGGCTTTCACCCCAGCTACGATGACGACAGCTGCCTCGAAACTCAGACCTACGTTGAGTGGCCGAACCTGACCATCAGCGCTGACAACCTCGCAGGCATTCTGCGCGGCACGAAGGAGTACATCTCATGAGCATCAAAACTGAAGCGCTAGTCGCAGGCATCATCAAACAGCTCGAAGACCACGAGCAAACCCTGGCCGAGCTGGTCGTTGACGCGCAAGACAAGGCGGAGGAGGAGGGCATATTCAGCGCTGGCTTCTTCACTGGCGACAACGATGACATTCCCATCTGCGTCCCGGAAGATGCTGACCCGCTGCTCGACGGTGCACGCACAGGAGTACAGGAGGCGCTCGACGATCTGCGCGAGTGGCAGAAGGAGCACCCTTGGAAACCGACCGACGACATCGAGCAGGCAGTCAAGCCTACTCCGTGTCCGCACTGTGAGGGCACTGGGCTCGACAAGCTGGAGAAGTGGCCTGACGGTAGCACCCCATCGTGCGAGCACTGTGAGGGCTACGGTGACACCATCCCGGCGGACGCAACGCTCGCACGCAAGCCGATCAACAAGAAGGAAACCATCGGCCACTACGAGCTGGAGTTCGACGGCAATTACGACGGTGACGACTGGGTGACCAGCTGCTTCATCCTGAGGCGCAAGGATCACCAGACCTACTCGTCATCACTCGGAGTGCTCGAAGACTTCGGTACGCTTGAGAGTGATCGCGGCGAGTTCATTCACGTGTCCAAAATCATGATCGAAAAGATCAGACGCTGGGCAGAGAAACTGGGGTACTGAGATGGACGACTACAAAACGAAGAGCACGACGATCATGGGAATCAAAGTGGAGCTGGAGCTGTTCACAGAGAATGGCGACGAGCGGTCTGACTGCGCAGTGACTAAGGATGTTAACGGCACGACGTACGGTGGCTCGCTGGAAATGCTCAACGGATTCCACACGCTTGAGGATCACAACACAGGTGACGAGATCCTCATCCCGCAAGGCACGCGCAACGCGATCACGTCATGGGCGGAGGCCAACGGCTACTGATCGACATCGCACGTGTACACATGAGGGGCGCGGATCACGCGCTCCTTTTTTTTGGCCCTGAAAGCCTATTTAACATAATCTGGGGATTTGCAATAGAAGCGCTCCTGTGGTATAATGACTTATCGGCTGGGATTTCCAGCTCACAAACCGAAAGGAGCACGACATGATTCAGATCTTCCACTACAACCGCTTGACCGACACCGAGGTCAAACGACTCAACCGCAGCGACAAAGGATGGGACAGCGAGCCACGCTTCAAGCGGTACGCTGACATCACCATGATGGGCAACCTGCCCGCAGTCGCAGTCGGCCTGCTCAACCGCGAGTACCACCTCGTCGCAGTCGTCGATAGCGATGACCTCGAAGACGGGTTCCGGTACACCAATCACATCGAAGCCAGCTGGCACGAATCCCCGGCAGCAATCGTCAAGCCGCTACCGGGCGAGCACCGCAGCACATCTGTCGGTGACGTCTTCTGCAAGGATGGCGCAACGTACGTCGTAGCCGGAATGGGCTTCGATCTTCTAACAGCGAGCACGGAGTAAATCATGATTACACTTTCCAAATATCAGCAAGCGGTCATCGACTGGGTGACCGCGCACATCGAGACCGCAGGCGCGCTGATCGTCGAAGCGGTTGCAGGCAGCGGCAAGACCTTCACCATCGTGCAGGCCGCGCAGCTGATCCCGCGAGCGCACAAGGCAGTGTTCCTCGCCTTCAACAAATCGATTGCAACGGAGCTTGGCAACAAGCTGCCTGACCATGTCGAGTCGAAGACACTCAACGCACTGGGCTGGGGCGTCTGCCGCTACAGGCTTGGCAAGCACATCACAGTGGACCGCAACAAGACACGCGACCTGATCGACAGGCTCCTGCCTGAGGAGGCGTCAGGCGTGATGGCTGAGCTGCTGAGCATCATCGGCAAGGCCAAGTCTCACGGGCTCATCCCGCGAGGCATGCGCCAGCCACGTGGCACGTACGAGGCGACCGACAAACACTGGGACAAATTGATGGATAAATATGACATCGATCCCAGCGTGGCTGAGGTTGAGGTCGGCGTCGCGACGTTCATCAACTGGTGCAACATCCTGCTGAAAGCTGGGCTCGAAGAGCAGAACGTTTTCGACTTCGATGACCAGCTGTACATGCCGGTCGCATTGGACCTCGCCGCATGGGGTTACGACTGGGTGATCATCGATGAGGCCCAGGATGTGTCGCACGTTCAGCGCACATTGCTACGCAAATTCCTGAAGCACAACGGACGGCTGATTGCAGTCGGTGACAGTCGCCAAGCGATCTACGGATTCCGGGGCGCTGACTCGAACTCACTCAACAACATTGGCCGAGTGTTCAAGGCCGAGACGTTACCGCTCTCGATCAGCTACCGGTGCCCGACCAAGGTCGTCGAGATCGCAAAGCAATTCGTGCCGCACATCGAGGCGAGCCCGACCGCTGAAGCTGGCGCGGTGCTCAGGCCCAGCAACTGGGACATCGAATCATTCAGCGATGATGACCTCGTAGTCTGTCGCACGACCGCACCGCTCATCGAGCTGGCGTACAAGTGCATCAGCGAAGGCAAGCGCGTACACGTGATGGGTCGCGAGATCGGCAAGGGTCTGGTCAACGTAGTCAAAAAGGCTGCAGGCAAACGGACCACGGATCTCGAAGAGTTCAGGCCCAAGCTTGTGAAGTGGTCCGAGCGCATGATCAAAAAGGCTGAGCGCAGTGAGGGCAAGATCGCAGCGATACAGGACAAGGTCGATTGCATCAACATCCTGAGCGCTGGGCTCGACACGGTGCCCGAGCTGATCAAAGCGATTGAGGATATCTTCAGCGACAGTCACGGGGGCACCACGCTCGCTACCGTGCACAAGGCGAAAGGATTGGAAGCACCGCGAGTGTTCATCCTGAACCCGGACCTGATGCCATCACGCTGGGCAACGCAGGAGTGGCAGCTGGAGCAGGAGCACAACCTGCAGTACGTCGCAGTCACGCGAGCCCTTGAGACTCTGGTCTATCTGCCAATCGAAATCGTAGGAGTATAATGTGACGACCGCAATCAAACGCAAGCAAGCTGAGATCGACGACGCCAAAGGATGGCTCGAAGATCTCCGGGAGCTGAACGGAACGCAGGCCGAGATCTCGCACGCGAGCAACTACGTGCGACTGCTACAGGATGACCTGAACAAACTGAAGGAGGGCGAATCATGAACCGCTGAAAAACCAGCAACTGAGGCCGCGCACTGTCGCGGTCTCTTTTTGCCTGATCGTCCTATTTAACATAATCCAGGCAGGGGTCTATTTAACATAATCACCGGATTTGACACAAGAGCGCTCCCGTGGTATAATGGGTTTACAGTGGGAAATCACCCACAAAAAGGAGCACGAAATGAGATCCACAAAAGTACGCGCAACCCTGAACCCCGACCGCATCGCGGCCCTCGCCGAGGAATCAATGTTCGGCATGTCATCACCCGGCATCTGCATCACGTGCGGTGACGAGTGTGACGGCGTCGAACCTGATGCCCGCGAGTACACCTGCGAGAGCTGCGGCGAAGCCACCGTCTACGGTGCCGAAGAATTACTGATGAGCATCTCATGAGCGCCTGCGACGTATGCGCTTTGATCTTCATTATCTATTGGGGCGGCGCGATGCTGATCCCACTGTTCAAACCTGAAGGAGCACGAGTTATGAAAACCATCATTGACCTGATCGACCGCGAGTGGCGCGTTGATCGCGAGCACAGAAGCCAGCCCGGATATGTCGAGCTGATCCTGTCACCGGTCGGAGATGCGCAGCGATGCCAGCGCGCATTGACCTTGCCGAACTGGGCTGCGAAATCAGCCATCGATCATTCGATCAAAGTGGAGGTGGTGTCATGAGAAAGTTACTTAACATCGACGCCAACGCGAAGACCGTCAAAGGTCAGGCACAAGGTTACCTGACTGCGGTTCTCTACCTCGCCCCGTACAAGATGTCCGGGTTCAACGTTTGCCCCATGGCGGAGCAGGCAGGATGTCACGCGGGATGTCTCAACACTGCAGGACGTGGCGGAATCTCGAAGGGCTCGAAGCGCTTCAAAACTCCCGCCGGTCTCGTGCCTGACAACGCAATCCAGCGCGCTCGCATTGACCGGACCAAACTGTTTATGAATGACCGGCCCGAGTTTTTCCGC
>Ga0209165_10000052_pt1 | contig 58086 bp, 57 predicted proteins | sample tdAd001_FD_187122 | JGI IMG/M metagenome (GOLD analysis project Ga0209165, IMG submission 187122) | Marine sediment microbial communities from the Atlantic coast under amendment with organic carbon and nitrate - tdAd00.1 (SPAdes)... | ecosystem: Environmental > Aquatic > Marine > Coastal >... | reverse complement strand
AATAGACAAAGGTGCGAATTTTCAGTAACCAATGAAAAATTGGGTATATCTTATTTTTATCCCGACCTGATGGTCATAAAAACAATCGTTTGTCTGGATTTAACATGCGAGTAACATAGCCTATAGCCTTTGATTCTTCTTAAATCAGTCAAGAAATTCAGCCGGTCGGGTACAGGAGAACACGATGAAGAACAAAACTCCAAGTACGTTCACGAATCCCCAGCAGTTCTCAAGTGCCAGTAAATCAATTTTAACCCTTGTCCTCTTCTTTCTCACCTTTTCCACATCCTCCGCACTTGAACTGATCCTGGGCACCAGTCAGTCCGGTACTTTCGATCATCACACGGGCCGGGTTATCTGCCGAATGCTTAACAGCCTGACCAAAGATCTGGGTTGCAGGGTCGAGCCCGCCGACGTTGCCAGTCATGCCGATGCTGCCGTGCACAATCTGACCAATATACAAAGTGGCTCACTGGATCTCGGCATTGTGAACTCCACCAACCAGGCCAATGCCGTAAACCGAAGCGGGCAGTTTGAGTTTCTCGATATCCGTTATGACAATTTGCGTAGTCTTTTCTCTTTAAATAGCATCCCGTTCACGCTCATCACCTACCAAGGCGCAGGTATTCGCTCTTTTGGGGATCTCCGGGGCAAATCCGTTAACATCGGCAACCGGGGTTCATCGCAACGCGAGATCATGAATTCCCTTCTGGCAGCAATACATTGGTCGAAGAACGAATTCAGACTGGTAGAGCAAATACCCGCATCGCGGTCCCAGGATTCGATGGCATTGTGCCATCGCAATGTAGATGCCATCGTCCGGGTCAACGTGCACCCTGATTCTTCGATTCAGCAGGTCGTTAAACTGTGCAACGCAAAACTTATCAATGTTTCAGGGCCGGATATTATGCAGTTTATCAAGCAAAATCCGGCCTATCAGTCCATTAACATACCAGCAGGAACCTACGCGTCCAATCCCTCCCCGGTAGCTACCTTTGGAGTAAAGGCCACACTGATCACGTCGGAAGAGATGGATGAGGAATTAGTCTATATCATTGTCAGGACACTGTTTGAAAACCTCGATCGCTTGAAAAAAATTCACCCATCTTTCGCATTGCTGACGCCAGCACGGATGTACACCGATAGCTTGACAGCACCGCTACACCGGGGCGCCATCAAATACTATCGCGAGAAGGGCTGGATCAAGTAGAGCAAGGGCACTAACCGAATAAAAAGGGTCAGCGTCGATTGATTGAAATTTCCAACCGAGCGTCCGGTCATGGCGGTGACGAAGCTCAGCGGTAGTGATTGAGCGTCGCCTTTGGAGGAAAGTCGATCCTCAGATACTCTGTATCTGCAGCCAGGTTCGACCCAAACAGGGCACATCTTCAAAGGCCAAAATAACCTGCCTGTGAGCCAGTAAACTAGAATAAACGACGGCAATCCTTAGTCTCTGATCAGTCGAACCTGCGCTTGCCACATAAAGACGCACCGAAACAGAACGGTCTGTGAAATATTTACGCGCAAGTTCCGCACTAAATAACATCATGAAGCCATATAATGTCGCTCCTCTCAATTGGCACCAATTGGCAGGCCCTATACACACGGAGTAATCAGACATGCAATGCTACCAATATCTCGCCACTGTCACCGCGGTCGCTAACGCACTCGAAGCATTTCCAGAAATCAGGCACAAACTGCCCCTCAGCGCCATTGCTGACTGGATGGCTGAAAACGATATCGAGCCAGAAGACCTGGTATTTGCATCAGCGAGCGAAGTGCGCACCAAGATCGCAATCCTAATTCAGCAAAATCAGCCGCACATCCGGATAGCAGCCTAGCTTTAAAGAAGAGTATTAATGAAGACCCGCCACTGTGCGGGGTTTTTATGTTTGCCGAGTATCAGTTCCTGGCCGATGGTCGCCTCTGAACTCTAAGTTTTGAGTGTCAGCTATCAGGAAAGAAGGCTCTATATATACCGTCGGCAGTAACTGGTAATAAAAAAGCGTTCCCCTCTTTCAAACTTCAGGGAACGCTTTCAACAACGACTTATCTGGACTTACTTTATTTTTGAACTTGAATCGCCCCGGGTTTATCGGAGGCTCTATTTCTTGAGAGGATAGAGTGATGAATACAAAGAAAATATACTCCCCGGAGATCCGGGAACGTGCAGTACGCATGGTTTTTGAGCACCAAAGAGAATATGAATCTGAATGGGCAGCCATGTGTTCGATATCGAGCAAGAGTGGTTGTACGGCGGAGACTCTGCGTAAATGGGTGAGACGCTCAGAGACTGATCAGGGATGATGGGCTACAGACCCTTACTCATTCAGGTTCAGAGGTCGTTTTTAATCCGTTTCCCCGTTACCAGGCACCGGGACTGCCTCAAGACTTGACTTGCTTCAAGCGCGGGGGTTTTTTGATACCGCCATCACGCAATAGCAAGTAAAGTTCGTGGACGAGCCGTTCGTTGGTCTGGATTTCAAGCCACCTGTCCTTCGACACTCTGCGTTTCACCAGTTCACGTACCACCTTGAGGGTAAATGAATCGCTCTCCAGGTTTGGGTCGGGATGGCCGGCACTGATATTCTGGATAGTACGGCTCAGGATGAAAGTGGTCGATTCGTCGGCATCCTGATAAAGCCGGGTGCGTATACGGTTATCCGAGAGCAATTCATCGGTGGCGAGACGTTGCCGGCGCATCTGCAGGATCAGCACGATCAACAGGCCGAGGATGAACAGGGAAAGCAAGACTGCGACTAGATTCATGATTTTCTACTATATGGTTATAATGTGTAAACACTGAGTTTAGCAGCTAGAAATCAAGGTTGAACACAGAAGTAAAAAATGTCGCATTTCAGCACGGTAATTTACCAATGAAGTCATTAACAGACCTGGCGAAGTGATTTATATTGCTGTTTTGAGTCATCCCACTACCAGTTGAGCCCATCGATCATGAACATTTCCGGAAAATTGCAAAAAATCCTGCTCTTGCTCGTAATTACGACAATATCCGGTCCCGTTTTCACGGCCGATAGTGATAATCGAGGCAAAGTCATCGGTGGCGTGTCACACGCGCCGCCTGCCTGGTTCAAGGAGAGTTTCCTCGAGATCGCAGACGATATCGACGATGCCAGTGAAGCCGGTAAACACGTATTGCTGTTTTTCGACCTTAACGGCTGCCCTTACTGTGATCGCATGCTGGAGGAATCTTTCACTGCGGAACCGCTAAGCAGTTACATTCAAGATCATTTTGACGTAATCGCAATCAATATACAGGGTGATCGCGATATCTCCTTTAACGAAGAAATTTCAGTCACCGAAAAAGAGCTGGGTGCGATTCTGAAAGTTTACTCGACCCCGGCGCTGCTATTCATGGACTCAGACAACAAGACCATCGTTCGCATCAATGGTTATCGGGCGCCCGAACGTTTCCGGCAGGTGCTTGAATTTGTTGCCACCAGGTCTTATCAGACCACCAGTCTTGCCGATTACCTGCAAGCCAAACTCGACCGAAATGTTTATCAATTGCGCGCCAATCCGCTGTTTAGCGAAATCACGGATCTGTCCAGCGTGGACGGCCCGCTCATGGTGATTTTCGAAGATGGCAGTTGTTATGACTGCGACGAGTTTCACGATGGCATTCTGGCGCATGAACAGGTGCGCGAGGAAATCGCACCGTTTACGATCGTGCGTCTCGATGCCGATTCAAAGGCAACGATTATCGATGTCTACGGCAACGAGACCACAGCCGCCGAGCTCGCCCGCAAACATGAAGTGACTTACCGCCCGGGGGTGCTGGTGTTCGATGATGGCAACTTGCTGCGGCGTCACGACAGCCTGACCTTCCCGCATCATTTCAAGGAAAGCATGCGTTATGTCGCCGGTGGATATTACCAGCAATCCGATTATCACACCTATTCGCAGCTGCGCACCGAGGAATTACTCGCTACCGGCGTCGATATCGATCTCGGCCGCCCCAGGTAAGTATCAAGTGGTCAGAATATCAAGGGATCAGTGTCGATTGATGTTCGTACGCAACTACTTCTTCTTATCGAGCATTGATGCCAGCTCCGCGAACGGGTTATAGGTTGCCTCGGCTGCCTGTTTTTCTGTCGTTATATCAGCCTCGGCCGAGTCAGTTTGGCGGGAGTGCTCGTTGTCATGACAATAGACACACAACAATTCCCAGTTACTGCCATCGGCAGGGTTATTGTCATGGTTGTGATCGCGGTGATGAACCGTCAATTCTCGCAGGTTTTCGCGGTTGAATTCGCGCGCACAACGACCACAAATCCAGGGATACATTTTAAGCGCCCTGGCACGGTAACCCTGTTCCCTCTCAGTGCGGGCAGCGTGAGCGAGTGCGACGACACGATCAAGTTTAGTTTTAGAGCTTTCGGCCGACATAGTTTCTATAGATTGAATGGGTTATGGCAACGTTGCTTGAGAAGCACCAGCATACCGTTTCTCCGGCAGAGTAAAAGGCGTTGATTACATTCTTTTGAAGTTTGCCTTAATCGGGCGCAATATGATGCCGTTACATCGATACGAGGAGCCTCTTATGTCAAGCTCACGACTGTTTACCGCGGTACCTGTTCTGTTGTTAGCATGCTTCGCGTCAAGCGGACTTGCCAACGAAAAAGTAACCCTCAGCAGCGGTGAGGTAGTAATTCTGTTTGATGATGGAACCTGGAACTATGAAAAGCGGGCCGTGCAAAGGAACAAGTTCATCAAAACCGACCGCAGTGGATTCAGGCCATCGGAAAACTGCAACTATTCAGGCGGTCGGAATTTCAATGGCTACAACCTGTGGATAGATCCGGGCAAAAGACATGGGAACCCGCGTGTAAAACCACCCAATCGACCAATCAATCCAGCGCAGTAATACTTGCAAAATCACCTTTCTCGATCAACAACACCGCCCACAGTGGATCAAATACATCAATTAGGCTGACTACCAAACTCCGCGGCTAGCGCGTCAACGACGGCCCTGATGATTTCGATGAAACGGTCAGTTCCCGCCTGATCATTAATCCGACGGCAGGCATTTAAACCGGAAAGAGCGATATTATAGGCTGCATGGTAATTGCCCTTATCGACGAAACTGCGGACTTTTTCAGCTTCCGCTTCAATGTTCATTTTCAAACCTCGACATTTTCAACTCGCAGGTCACTGATGTAACTCTGCATACTCTGGTTAGCCCGGTTTCCCGATTCTTTTTCTCTTAGATTTATCCACGCGCACCGAGAGAGCGATTTCCAACGCGGTTTCGAGGCGAATGATACGACCTGTTAAATCCTCGATACGGGACTGTTGATCCTTGACTGTTCCGGCGAGGCTTTCTACTTTTGCATCCATACGGATGACACGACTAATGCCCTCCCACATTTTCTCCGAAATACCCATCAGGCAACCTTGCGCTTCGCTTTGGCTTCGAGTCTGGCGATACGTTTGTTGGAGTCAGCAACGAATTTGAGGACTGCATCGATAGCTTTTTCGGTATTGGCGGTGACGCGGTTCATTTCCTCGATCATTATAACCAGGGCTGCTTCATCTTTTGCCGGACTATAGCCTTCCGCCGCCCGGCGCATAAATTCGGCGGTGGTTAATCCGACTTTTTTAGCGCGCGCCACGATGCGCTTCTTTTCTGCCACGGTCATCAAAACCGGAACTCTTTCTGTCGCCGCCATATTACCTCCAGGATGTCTATGTGCTGGTCATGTGCTTATCTTAATTATGCGTCTCCTGATATGCAAGCAAGCCGAAGTCAGTGGAGGGTGATGAGCAAAAGCGCGTAGCCAAATATATCGAGTTACGCGCCGAACAACTTTTCGCCGCCAAATCCCCGCAGTAACTGCGTAATAATGGCTCAAGCTGCCGCGTGGTCACTAGTCTCCTGCGCCTGCTCACCGTTAGCCACAATACCCAGTTTGTCGAACAGATTCATATCGGAATTTTCTTCCGGGTTCGGCGTGGTCAACAGCGTGTCGCCATAGAAAATGGAATTGGCGCCAGCGAGAAAGCACAGCGCCTGCAACTCTTCGCTCATCGCGGTACGGCCCGCAGAAAGACGTACCACCGACTGCGGCATCATGATGCGCGCCACCGCGATACTGCGCACGAATTCTATCGGGTCGAGTTCCTCGGTACCATAAAGTGGGGTATTTTCGATCTGCACCAGCAGATTGATGGGCACGCTTTGCGGATGCTCGGGCAGGTTGGCGAGCTGTTGTAACAACGCGGCCCTGTCTTTCTCGGTTTCGCCCATGCCGATGATGCCGCCACAACAGACATTGATATCTTCGGCGCGCAGGTTTTCCAGCGTATCGAGGCGATCCTGGTAGGTGCGCGTAGTAATGATCTCCTCGTAGTACTCGGGTGAGGTATCAAGGTTGTGATTGTAATAATCAAGCCCCGCGGTCTTCAATTTACGCGTCTGTTCACGGGTTAACATGCCTAGCGTGACACAGGATTCCAGCCCAAGATCCTTGACCATGCTGATCATCTCAATGACTTTATCGAGGTTCTTGTCGGTGGGATTGCGCCAGGCTGCACCCATGCAGAAACGGGTCGCACCGTTGTGTTTGGCATTCATCGCGGCGGTGCGCACTTCCTCGAGCGGCAGTAAACGCTCACGCTCGAGCCCGGTGTCGTATTTTGCACTTTGCGGACAATAGGAACAATCCTCCGGGCAGGCTCCGGTTTTAATGCTCAGCAAGGTACTGATCTGTACCGAGTTAGGATCGAAATTCGCCCGGTGAACGGTTTGGGCTCTGAACAATAAATCGTTGAAAGGCAGCTCTAAAAGCGCTTTAATCTGCTCAAGTGTCCAGTCGTGGCGTACGGGTTGCACTGCATCGGTCATCGGAAGTCTGGCCGTAGTAAAAGGAGAACGCCAAGTCTATTGCAAGACAGGGAATAGTCAATGTCAGGAAGAACTCTTCGGCGCGGTATTGCGCGCTGTTTAAACCACTTGTTCGCATCCGGCCTCTGCCTCGCCTGCGGCTGCGAGCTCGGTGACACAAACTCACTGTGCGCCAGCTGCAGCAGCCAGCTGCAACGGGTGCCGAATCCCTGCCAGTACTGCGGTCAGCCGAACCCGCTTGGCGGTCTCGTATGCCCGGCCTGCCTGCTTAATCCGCCACGCTGGCAAAAGATCATCGCACCGCTGCAGTACCGCGGACTGGTGCGTGATTACCTGATTCAACTCAAATTTTCCGAGGCATTGTACCTGGCAAAAAGCCTGGGGCAGGAATGTATCGACCCGTTTCGTCAAAGCCTGCCCAAACCGGAAGTGTTGCTGCCGGTGCCATTACATCGCACACGTCTGTTTGAACGCGGTTATAACCAGGCCTATGAAATTGCCACCGTCCTGTCGGGGGCGCTCGGGATTCCAATAGATCGACACGCCCTGATTAGAACTCGACCTACCCCGAGCCAGTCAGGCTTAAGCGCATCGCAACGCGAAAGCAATATACGCAAGGCGTTCACTTATGCACCGAAACACGAGTATCGCCATGTCGCGCTCATCGACGACATCGTGACTACCGGCTCTACAGTAACTGAAATTACCAGGGCTCTACATCGCGGGGGCGTCGAATACGTCGAGATCTGGGCGCTGGCGCGGGTTTATCGGAGGTAATTGCCATCCCTGCGAGTAGTGTCATTCCCGTGCAAACGGGAATCTTGTAATGGTGGCGAATTGCAAGATCCCCGCTTGCGCGGGGATGACTACATTTAATCGTCAGGAATTAAAGTTTACGACTCGCTGGTTGATTTTTTCGGCCCAGATCTTCGGACCGGTCTGATGGATCGACTCACCCGTGTGATCGACCGCCACGGTAACCGGCATGTCTTCGAGCTCAAATTCGTACACCGCTTCCATTCCCAGCTCCGGGAAAGCTACCACCGACGACGCCTTAATTGCCTGTGCCACCAGGTAGGCCGCGCCACCGACGGCCATCAGGTAAATCGATTCGAAATCGCGGATCGCTTCGATTGCCATGGGTCCGCGCTCGGCCTTGCCGATCATGCCGAGCAAACCGGTTTGTTCGAGCATGGTGCGGGTGAATTTATCCATGCGCGTTGCGGTCGTCGGGCCTGCCGGACCTACGACCTCGTCACCGATTGGATCGACCGGACCGACGTAGTAAATAAAACGCCCGTTGAGATCGATCGGCAGCTTTTCGTGATTGGCCAACATATCGACCATTTTCTTATGCGCGGCATCGCGCCCGGTCAGCATCTTGCCGTTTAATAACAGCGTATCACCTGGCTTCCAGCTCTTGACCTCTTCACGGGTGACGGTATCCAGATTGACCCGCTTGACGTTATCACCGGTTTCACGCGTGACTTCTGGCCAGTCTTCGAGCTTCGGCGCTGCAAGCCTGGCCGGGCCGCTGCCATCGAGCGTGAAATGGGTGTGGCGGGTGGCAGCACAATTTGGGATGATCGCGACCGCCTTGTTGGCCGCATGCGAAGGATAGTCCCTGACCTTGACGTCCATCACCGTGGTCAGACCGCCAAGCCCCTGCGCGCCGATGCCGAGTCGATTGACCTTGTCATACAGCTCGAGGCGTAACTCCTCGGCCCGGTTACGCGCACCGCGTTGCTGTAAATCATGGATGTCGATCGGTTCCAGCAATGCTTCCTTGGCCAGCAGCATCGCTTTCTCGGCGGTGCCGCCGACACCGATGCCGAGCATTCCCGGCGGACACCAGCCGGCACCCATTTTCGGCACCATGTCGAGCACCCAGTCGACCACCGAGTCGGAAGGGTTCAGCATTGCGAACCTGGACTTGGCCTCGCTACCTCCGCCCTTGGCGGCGACATGGATTTCGACCGTATCACCCGGCACGATGTCGTAATGGATCACGCCCGGGGTATTGTCACCGGTGTTTTTACGCGCCCCGTCCGGATCGTCAAGAATCGATGCGCGTAATACATTGTCCGGATTCATATAGGCGCGACGGATGCCTTCGTTACACATCTCGGTAACCGAAATATCGGCGTCCCACTGCACCTTCATGCCAACACGCAGAAACACGGTAACGATGCCGGTATCCTGGCAAATGGGCCGGTGCCCCATTGCGCACATGCGCGAATTTATCAGGATTTGTGCGATTGCATCGCGCGCCGCCGGATTTTCTTCACGCTGATAAGCTTCGTCCATCGCATGAATGAAATCCAGCGGATGAAAATAGGAAATATATTGCAACGCATCGGCGATGCTTTCGATCAGGTCGTTTTGCTTGATGATTGTCATGACTATTATTTCTGGATTAAATACCGATAGTTTAACTTTGTTGTCATCCCCTACTCAACTTTGTTGTCATCCCCGCGCAAGCGGGGATCTCGTAACGCGCCATCATTACAAGATTCCCGCTTGCGCGGGAATGACTCCAAAAAAAGCGGAAATTGACGTTATAAGGGAGGATTTTAAACCCCGATATTTTTGCGAGAGCAAGGCGGATTCGCGCGCAGAGCCTGAGCGTATATACCATACGTGATGGCCCGAGCACGAATCCAACGCGGCTATCGCATAAATAACGGGGTTTAAAAAGGCCAGACGATGAGTATCATTGGGATCGAGACGACAATGACAATGATTTCTAGTGGTAGCCCCATACGCCAGTAATCACCAAAGCGATAACCGCCCGGTCCCATGACCAGGGTATTGTTCTTGTGCCCGATCGGTGTCAGGAAGGCACAGGAAGCAGCGACCGCGACCGCCATTAAAAAAGGATCGGGATTAACACTCAATCGATTGGCGATATCGATCGCAATCGGCGCCGCGATGATCGTAGTAGCGGTATTGTTAAGCACATCCGAGAGCGTCATGGTGACCACCATTAACAAAGTCAAAACGATTACCGGCCCGTAACCCTCGGCAAAATCGATAATCTGTTGCGCGATTAACGCGGTACCACCCGAAGCCTCGAGCGCGGAACCGATCGGGATCATCGAGCCGAGCAAAACGATGACCGGCCATTCGATCGAAGTGTAAAGTTCCTTCAGGGGTACGATATTAAATCCAACCATGACCATACACACCAGCGCCAGCGCTTCGGGTAAATGTATAAATCCGCTGGTGGCCGCGGCAATCGCGAGCGCGAAACTAGCCACCGCAATCCAGGCCTTGTTACGCTGCACGACCTGCAGATCGCGCTCCTGCAGCGGCAGGCAACCGAGCCAGGCGACGATATCGTCGAGGCGCTCGGCGGGACCGAGTAGCAGTAAAACATCGCCTGCACGGGTGTCGAGTTTACGCACTCGCTGACGAAAGGTTTTACCCTTGCGCGACACACCGAGCAGCGTTACTCCATGCCTGTATAAAAGGCGAAGGCTGAAAGCGCTGCGCCCTTCGATGCGTGCATTCTCCGGCACTACGGCTTCGACCAGTGACAGGCCTTCCGCAACCTGGCTGTCATATTTTTCGCTACCGACATATTCGAGCTTGAAGCTACCGACAAAGGCATCGATATGCTCGGCATTGGCCTCGATGACGATGAGATCACCCAGGTGAATTATCTCGGCACGTGCACGCCCCGGAAGCCGTTTGCCGTTGTGCACCAGCCCGAGAATCGCGACATCGGCTTCATCTGCCTCGTGATCAAGATCGCGCACACGGCGGCCAATCATGCTCGAGTTTTCAGCGACGCGAACCTCGGCAACATAGTCCTCGTGCGGCAGCGGTTTGTCGTGCACGTTGTCTTCGCGGCTGGCAACCGGTATCAGGCGCCAACCGATGACCACGATAAAGATCACTCCGACCAGCGCGGTAACCGCACCCACCGGCGCAAAGTCGAACATGCCAAACGGTTTGCCAACTGCCTGCTCGCGAAAGCTCGCGATGATGATATTAGGCGGCGTACCGATGAGCGTAATCATCCCGCCGAGGATCGAGGCGAAAGACAACGGCATCAGGCTCAAAGAGGCGCTGCGTTTGGCTTTCTTTGCTGCCTGCATGTCGATAGGCATCAGCAACGCGAGTGCAGCGACATTATTCATCACCGCCGATAACACTGCGGCCACGCCCGACATCACGCTGATATGCAAGAACAACGATCGACTGCCATCGATCACGTGGCGGGCGATCAATTCGATCGCACCCGAATTGAATAAACCACGACTCACGATTAACACCAACGCGATGATCACCGTGGCGTGATGGCCAAAGCCGGCAAATGCATCTTGCTGCGGCACCACGCCGATCACGATGGCAACAGTCAGGGCGCCAAACGCCACCAGGTCGTAACGAATCCGGCCCCATACCAGTAGCCCGAACACCACCCCCAGCAGGCAAAACAGGATGACCTGGTCGGATATCACTCCCATTGGAAAATCCGCGCGCCGATGAACAGCAAAATCACGCTCGACACCCCAAGTACCAGCAAGTGATCCGAAACATCAACGATACCGGCACCGTCGATCATGATTTCACGCGCGGCCTCGGTGACATGGGTCAGCGGTAATAGCAGCGCGAATTTCTGCATCAACGGGTGCGCACCTTCGAGCGAAAACCAGACCCCGGATAAAAACATCATCGGCCAGCTGAACAGGTTCAACACTCCATTGGCGACTTCTTCGCTGGAAATGCGCGCCGCGACCACGAGGCCGCAACAGATTAAATTGATGCAGCCGAGGGTAAACACCAGCAACAAACTGAAATAAGACCCATGCATGCGAAAGTCGACAAACAAGTCCATGCCGATGAAGATCACGACATTGACCACCACCAGCAACCACAGGCGCGACAGTATCTGCGCACACAAGAATTCAACCGCGGTTACCGGGGTCGCGCTCAATCGCTTGAGTACGCCAAACTTGCGATAGCGCACGATTACGTAACCAATGCCAAACAACGCGCCCCACATGATATTCATCGCGATCACACCAGGGATAACCCAGTCGATATAGCGGATTTCATCGCCTGCTACCATAATTTGCTGCAGGCTCTCGCCGGAATCGGCGTAGGCCGCGATCAACAGCTTCTCTACGATGTAACCATTCGGCGAAGTCTGGTTGATCCAGTAACGATTGCTATCCGGGTCGAACAGTAAATCGACCTGGTGTCGTTCAACTTTTTGCAGGCTGGTTTCAACCTCGTCAAAATCGATAAATTTGATGTAGCGGGTGTCGCCAAAGGTGGCCGCTGCACCCTCGAGCGCACTACCCGATACCAGGCCGACCTTGAATTTTTCCGGGTTATCGTCGGTAAAGGCAAAGGCAAAAACGAAGATGATCAGCACCGGCAATAACACACTCCAGGCGAGCGCCGACCGATCACGCACAAATTCCAGGTTGCGCGCGACGAACAGCGCATAGATTCGATTCCACATCAGGCGCGTAATTCCTTGCCGGTCAGCTCGAGAAACAGGTCTTCGAGATCGCGCGCGCGAATCCGCAAGCGATTGAGCGGGATGTTCAGGCGCAGCAAATGTTCAATAGTCCTGTTGACGTCACCGGTAACGATATGTGCATTGTCGTTACGATAAATCGCCTGGAATTCCTGCTCACCGATGGCACGCGGGATATCGGCTGCATGGATCTGTACCACGACATCGTCGAAATGTGCCGCCAGCAACGCATCCGGAGCATCGTGGGCAATGATGCGGCCATGGTCCATGATCGCGATCTCATCGCAGAGCTCATACGCCTCTTCCATGTAATGGGTGGTGAGCAATACGGTTGCACCCTGCTCCCTGATTTCTTGCACCTGGCGCCACAGGTTGCGCCGCGATTGCGGGTCGAGCCCGGTGGTGGGCTCGTCGAGAAACAGAATTTTTGGCTTGTTGATCAACGCCATCGCCAGCAACAAACGCTGCTTCTGACCTCCGGAGAGTTTGCGCGTATCCTGGTTTAAAAAATCGTGCAATGCATAACGATCGGCGAGTTCATCGATGCCCGTGGTATCGGGATAAAAGCGGCTGAACTGCACCATGATTTCGCGCACGGTAATGAATTCCTGCAGCGCCGTGGTTTGAAACATAATGCCAGCCTCGTTGCGAAACTGCGAGCCGAGCGCCCCGCCCTGGTAACGAATCGTGCCGCTATCGGGAATTTTTATGCCTTCCATCATTTCGATGGTCGTGGTTTTACCGGCGCCATTGGGTCCCAGCAGACCAAAACAGCAGCCCTCACGAATTTCGAAACTGACATCGTTGACCGCGGTTAACTGACCGAAACGTTTAACCAGGCTGAATACTTGCAGGATGACGGACATATGAATCTTTGCGTGAACGAAGCCGAAGTATAAACAGGCTTGGTGGTTAAGACTACTTTGCTCGACATGAAGCTAGGCATAGCCTGGAAATGTAACTTATACTCGCAATCCTATGGGCGAAGAAATTCAGCAAGATCACTTTGAGCGGGTCGACTACGACCGGTTTCAGAAAAAACTGGAACGTGAAACCGAGTTCGTGCGTTCGCTATTTGAGAGACGCGCCTTCGACAATTCCAGCCGTATGCTCGGCTACGAACTCGAACTGTGCCTGGCTGATCGTGCAGGCCATCCTAGCAAGATAAATACCCAGGTAATCGAGGCCGCGGGCAATCCGCTGTTCACTACCGAACTCGCCAAATTCAACATGGAGATCAACGGCAATCCGTTCCCTTACGAAGGCGATGTCTTCGCGCGTGTCGAAACCGACCTGCATTCACTGATGCAGCAGGCGGAAACCGCCGCGCAGGGCCTTGATTCACAAATCGGTCTGTTCGGTGTGTTTCCGAGCGTTACTCGCGAACACCTGAATCCCGACGGCTACATGACCGAGCTGCATCGTTACAACCAGCTCAACCGGCAATTGCTCAGTATGCGCGGCAGACCGATTCATCTACAGCTCGATGGTGAAGAACAACTCGTGGTCGAAAAGCGAGACGTCATGCTCGAAGCGCTTGCGACTTCGTTACAGATCCACCTGCAGGTACCCTTCGATGAAATCGTGCCGACCTACCATGCCTCGCTCTGGTCGAGCATGCTGATCCTCGCCGCAACCGCGAATTCACCGCTGGTACTCGGCAAATGCTGCTGGCAGGAGTCACGTATCGGCATCTTCAAACAGTCGGTCGATACACGCAACCCACAGGAAATCAAAGATCATATCGTGCCGCGAGTACATTTTGGCAAGCGGTACATCGATTCCTTGCTCGATTTGTTCGAGGATAATTTTTATTACAGCCCGATCCTGCCGGAAGTAACTGATCGACCACTTGAAGACCTGCATCACCTGGCCCTGCACAACGGCACCATCTGGCGCTGGGTGCGTCCGATCATCGCACGTAACTCCGAAGGCGTGTATCACCTGCGCCTGGAACTGCGCGTGGTACCGTCAGGCCCAACCCTGATCGACACGCTTGCTAATATCGTATTTTACGTCGGCCTGACAGAAGGTCTCAAGACCCTTGGTGACGACCTCACCAAAGTACCATTCGAAACGCTTGAAGCCGATTTCTACCGCGCCGCCCACGACGGGCTGGGCACCACGGCACACTGGCCCGATGGACAGGAACTACCCTTGCAACAGATTTTACTCGACCATGCCTTGCCGCTCGCACGTGCCAACCTGGTGCAGGCCGGCATCGAGGATAGCGAGCGCTGGCTCGACATCATCGAGGCCAGGGTCAGGACCAAAGCTACCGGAGCCGCGTGGATTTCGAAGCACTGGAAACAATTTGGCGACGGCGCGCAACTGGTCTGCGATTACATCGCACAGGCGCAAACCAACCAACCCGTTCACCGCTGGCAGGACCCCGGCGCATGATTGAAAATTTTGACCGGTTACACGGTCTGCCCGACGGTTTCTTCGACATCAGCAGTGCAAACATCCGCAGCCTGTTTCCAAACCCGACCCTGATCCATCTGGATGGTAAGGATCCAAACTTCCTGTTCATATCAATCCTGCTGCACGGTAATGAATATACCGGGCTCAAGGTCATGCAAAAGATACTGGCTGAACAGGCGCAGGATTTACCCCGCTCCATCCTGATGTTTATCGGCAACGTGCGCGCGACCGAAGCCAATCGCCGCTACCTGCCCGACCAGGTGGACTATAACCGTTGCTGGCCGGGCACCGAGCTGGAAGCGAGCGCCACCTCGCAGATGATGCAGCGCGTGGTCGAGATTGCACATGGGTTGCCCTTGTTTGCCGCGATCGATATTCACAACAACACCGGCAAGAATCCACACTACGCCTGTATCACCGATCCCAACATGCAAAATCAGAACCTGGCGGCACGATTTAACCGGGTGGGGATGGTGTTCAACCACCGGGGGGTTAGCACCATGGCCTTCGACGGCATATGTCCGGCGATTACGCTGGAATGCGGATTGCCCGGCGATCCGCAGGGAATCGAGCACGCCTGCCGTTTCGTCGAAGGTATGCTAACTCTCGATGAACTGCCTCAAAGCCAGCCAACCCGTCACGCGCTGCACCTGGTCGAATCCCATCTGACGCTGAATATTCCCGAAGATGTGAGCTTTGCCTTCGATCCGGTATCCGATGTCGATCTGCGTTTCGAGCATGATTTCGAAGACCGCAATTTTACCTTGTTCGACCCGCATCAGGTATTCGGTTATACCCGGGTCGAACGCCCGCTTTCGATTACCGATACCGATGGCCACGATGTCACCGATGAAATCCTGCGCGTCGAAGAGGGTAAGATCTATCTGAACAATACGCTGATGCCGGCGATGATTACGCGTGACAGGCTGGTCATACGCCAGGACTGCCTGTGTCACCTGCTACAGGATTACCTCCACCACGAAGTCGAGCTTTAATCTAAATATCTCTCGCTTACGCGGGGATGACGCTCGACGGCGTCAGCTGAGTTCGCCGCGCGCTGGGTAGTCTTTCTCCAGCGCAAACTTGAGCGCGCCGTTAATTTCACGAAAATGTGGGCGCGCGAACGGCATGGTACTGATCTGCGCCCAGTAAAGCGTATTGTCCGGGCGCACGATGAATAATCCGGGTTCGTTAAACTCTTCGGGCTCCTCGATGCCAATCGAGGTCAGGCCGCGTCCGGCGGAACGATGTAACCCCCAATCACGTGCCTGCTCGGTACTAACCCCGTAGCCAATTTCGAGATTACTCAATTCCCAGTCCTGTCGAGCCTGCTCGGCGCGCTCGCGTTCATCGGTACTCAACACGAGGATCGAAACTCCTATCTCGGCAAAATCACCCGCCAGCTTGTTAAGCTCGCCTATGTACTTGCTACATATCGGGCAATGCAGGCCACGGTAAAACACGATCATGGTGAAATTTTCGGGACTTTGATCGGCAAGCGACCAGGAACCATCCAGGGTCTCGACTTCGAGTGCGGGTACTGGCAGACGGGGTTTTAATACATTCATCGGGGACTCCGGTTAATTTGATACGTGTCAATATGGCTAGAGCGCAACAGTGTTAGCTTTTTTACATCAAAAAACAATGGAATAACGCCATGAACGATACGAAAGCTGCAACTTTGATCGAGCTGGATACCGGTAGTTCCATCTGGGAAAGTTTTTTTACAGTTTTCCCGCTCGTCGTCATCGGCACCCGTGAAGCCGACGGCAGTGACGACCTTGCCCCCAAGCACCTGGCAATACCGATGAGCTGGGAGAATCACTTCGGCTTCGTCTGCACCCCGCGCCACAATACTTATCAGAACATTCTGCGTGACGGGGAGTTTACCGTGACTTACATGCGTCCGTCGCAAACGGTGCTGGCCAGCCTGGCGGCGACTCCGCGCTGCGAGGACGGCAGCAAACCGATCACTCAGGCATTACCGACATTCGAAGCCAAAAAAGTAAATGCGCCGTTTGTGCAGGACGGCTACCTGTTCCTCGAATGCAGGTTGCACCAGTTTGTCGATAATCTGGGGGAGAATTCCTTGATCATCGGTCACATCGTCAGTGCACGCGTAGCGGAGGATGCCTTGCGAGTCTCGGATGAGGACGACGAAGACCTGCTTTACGCGTCACCGTTACTGGCCTACCTGTACCCGGGCCGCTTTGCCGAGATTACCAGCACCAACAAACTACCTTTTCCGGCAGGCTTCAAAAGATAGACCGGATGAACGACCCCCACGAAGTGTTAGCCCACTTGCACGGTCAACAGGAATCGATGACCGCGCTGCTGAAAGAGCTGGTACTGATGGAAACTCCTTCCACCGATGCCGACAGCCAGGCGCAGATACACCAGCGTTTGAAAGCCGAATTCGAAGCCATCGACTACCACGTTAAATTGATTCCAGGCCGTAACTCAGGCGGTCATTTGTACGCGTCACCGCAACAACGAGCAAAGCGGCAACCCGCGCAATTGATGCTCGGGCATTGCGATACGGTATGGCCGCTCGGAACGCTGCAAACCATGCCGCTGGTATGCGAGGCAGACACCTTGCGGGGACCGGGAGTTTACGACATGAAGGCCGGGCTCGTCGAAATGATCTACGCCCTCAGAACGATCGACGCGCTGGGCCTGCAACCGAGCGTCGTACCGCTTTGTTTTATAAACTCGGACGAAGAAATCGGCAGCCGCGAATCGACACGCTATGTGCGCGCGCTGGCACAACGCGTCGATCGTTGCATGGTGCTGGAGCCTTCGCTCGGACGCAGTGGCAAAATCAAGACCGCACGTAAGGGTGTCGGACGATTCACTGTTACTGTACAGGGTAAGGCTGCGCACGCGGGGCTCGATCCGGGCGCCGGGGCGAGCGCTATTCTCGAACTTTCTCACGTCATTCAAAAGCTGTTTCAATTGAACGACCCCGAACAGGGAACCTCTGTTAATGTCGGCGTTATCGATGGCGGAGTTCGACCCAACATGGTGGCGCCACAAAGCCGCGCGATCATCGATGTGCGCGTTCAAACCCGAGCCGATGCCGAGCGGGTTGAACACGCAATCCATGGTCTGGAAACTTCGACCCCGGGAGTCGTGCTGCAGATTGAGGGCGCCATCGGCCGTCCACCGATGGAGCGTACCGAAGAAAATCAGCGTCTGTGGCGAGTTGCGCAAGGACTCGCCGCAGACCTCGACCTGGAGCTCGAACAGGCCACTGCCGGAGGAGGTTCCGATGGCAATACCACCAGTCTCTATACCGCGACGCTCGACGGGCTGGGTGCAGTTGGTGATGGCGCACACGCTGCCCACGAGTACATATATGTGAATCAACTGCCGCTGCGCTGCGCTTTGCTGACGCTGTTACTGCTGGCGCCGCCGCTCAACCCCTGAGCCGTTAACCGGAGCTGACCGATGATACGTCCCTTCCTCGCATCCGTAACCCGAATTTCCGATCTGTCAGCGACCAATATCACCACGACGAAGCTGGCACGCGCAAACTGGAATACCGGCGATTACGTGGTCGGCAAAGTTCTCGACACACGTGGTCACCTGAGTGCGATCGAACTATCCGGCGGGCGCATGATAGAAGTTATGGAGGGCGATCTCGTGGTGGGCGCACTCGGCACCAGGGTGGCCACCCTTGAAGCGGTTGGTGACTGGCGCGCAATCGACGATTCGGGTGAGTTCAATGCGCTGACCGCTGCCGGCCTGTTCGGCAAAACAACGTCGCTATCCCCGTTCCTGGCCTCACCGATGCACCTGCAATACCACGGCCATGTCATGCGTAACCAAGCCAAGGTAACGATGCGTGGCAGCTTGCCTGAAATCGAGATTACCGGGTTCGACATACCGGTGATCCTGATTGTCGGCACGTCAATGTCATCCGGTAAAACCATGTCCGGTCGCGTGATAGTACATTTGCTATCGCAAATGGGGCTCAATGTCGTTGGCGCCAAGCTGACCGGCGCCGCGCGCTATCGTGATATGTTGAGTTTTGGAGATGCCGGCGCCAGCGCAATCTACGATTTTGTCGATGCCGGTTTACCATCTTCTGCCGTCGACGAAGCTACCTATCGCGAGGCTCTGCCATATCTTTTGTCCCTGATTGCCAGGGATAAGCCCGATGTCGTGGTTGCCGAGGCGGGCGCCTCGCCACTCGAGCCTTATAACGGTGCGATTGCCAAGGAAATGATCCGCGATCACGTTAAGTTCAAACTGCTCTGCGCCCAGGATCCTTACGCGGTGGTTGGTGTGCAGACTGCTTTTCAGCGTAGCCCCGACCTGGTCGCTGGTGGTGCAGCCAACACCGATGCCGCAATCGCGCTGGTGAAAAAACTATCCGGCCTGCCCGCCCTCAACCTGATGGACCCGAGCAGTCACGCACAACTGGAGAAAATGCTGCGCAAAGCACTCGATTTGTAGTTTCAATCGGCATTGGCCAGGGGGAGATTACGCTATCGATTCATTACGAGATTCAATACACTAGCGGGCCGAATAAAAAAGACTGATCGAGAACCCTGTTGAATAACTCGACTCGCATCGCCGTGATCGGCGCCGGCATTGTCGGTTGCAGCTGCGCATTATGGCTGCAAAGGAAGGGCTTTGAAGTAATCCTGATCGACCCCGACGATCCGGGTTCCGGAACCTCGTCCGGCAACGCCTGCACCATCGCCGAATACGGATGCATCCCGGTTAACAGTTCGGATTTATTCCGCCGCCTGCCGGCGTTGCTATTTTCCAGCGACAGCCCCCTGAGCCTGGATCCCGTTTACGCGCTGTCGCATCCCGCATGGATGATCGATTTCCTGTTAAATTGCCGCGAGCGCAAGGTGACCCAAACTATCAACCTGCTCGGTAAATTACTGACTAAAGTCTATGACGGCCTCGATCCGCTGCTCGACATGGCGGATGCACGTGACTTGCTGGCGCAGCATGGCTTCATGCATGTCTATCTCGATCAACGGGAATTCACCGCGGCGAAACGGGCTAACCAGGCACGGCGCGAACAGGGTTCAAGCTTTGTAGAACTCAACCAGGGGGATATTCAGGACCTCGAACCCAATCTGAAACCGCCGTTCGAACGCGGTCTGCTATTCGACAGCATCAGCCACGTGCTGAACCCGATGGCGTTGTGCCAGCGTTACGTGGAATGTTTCCAGCGTAACCAGGGGCAGCTGCTGCGTCATCGGGCGCTGGAAGTCAGGCACGGAGCGGGATCGGTTCAGATACAGCTTGATAACGGCGAATGTGTCGACGCCGAACGCGTGGTCATTGCCGCCGGCGCATTCTCGAAATTCATCGATGGAATCCCGACACAGCTACTGAAGCTCGATACCGAACGTGGCTACCACGTGCAGTTCAGCAACATGCAGCATTTGCTGAGCCGCCCGGTAAGTTGGCAACAAGCCGGATTTTACGCTACGCCGATGAGCCTGGGCCTGCGCTTTGCGGGTACCGTCGAGATCGCAGGTTATCACAAGGAAATGAATCCCCGCATGGTCAGCTACCTGACGCGCAAGGCGCATGAAATGCTCGAGCTGCCGGCACAAGCAGACGAGGAATGGCTCGGTTTCCGGCCTAGCTGCCCCGATGCGTTGCCGGTAATCGGTTACAGCACGGTGTCAGAGCACATTTTGTTCGCCTTCGGGCATCAACACATTGGCCTGACCTTGGCCGGAATCACCGGTAAGCTCATCGCCGAACTGGCAAACGGCGAAGAACCAAGCCACAATATAGCCCCGTTCAGCCCACGAAGATTTTTATAATAATGCGATTTGACGATAAAATGAATGAACAATAGATGACTGGATTGCCGCCATGACGACGACTGGAGTTGACAAGTTAATGCAGGGCTACCGGAGCTACCGCGACGGCTCCTATGAGCAGAGTCGACCGTTAATCGAGAGCCTGGTGGCCCGCGGCCAGCATCCGGAAGTGGCGGTGATAGCCTGCTCCGATTCACGCGTCGATCCGGCGATCCTGTTTCAGGCAGATCCGGGTGATTTGTTTGTGATCCGCAATGTCGCCAACCTGGTACCGCCGATGGAAGAGGAAGGCACTTATCACGGCACCAGTGCGGCACTGGAATTCGCGGTACTGGGCCTGAGTGTGAAACACTTGATGGTGCTCGGTCACGCGCATTGTGGCGGCATTAAAATGATGATGGAGCCCGAGCCCTATGATAGCTCTTTCAAATTTGTCCCCTCCTGGGTGTCGATGCTCGCCGCCGCCCATCGACGGGTGCTCGCAACCATGTCGCAGGAAGGCACGGAAGCCTGCACGCGAGCCTGCGAGCAGAATGCAGTGCTGGTATCGCTGGAGAACCTGACCACGTTTCCGTGGGTTCGCGAGCGGGTCGAAAACGGTGCTTTGCAGTTACACGGTTGGTATGTCGATATCGCGGGCCCCAAACTGAGCACCTATGACGGCAAGGCGGGAAAATTTATCCCGGTCGCATAACATTAAGAAAGTCCGAAAACGACATGGGATGATGTAATTTCTTTGATGACACACCTGATCTCGACATTATCACTACATATTAACCATTCAAAGCTAGCTGAATATTCAGCCGGATCGGATGTCTGATATCCCCGTACCTGCCCTCGGCGACTGGTACGAATCGACACGGATCACCGATGATATTACCTTGATCCGTGAGAAATATGTCGCGCATTGGTTACGTTGTAATATCTGGCATGTGCGCGGTAAAAATCACGATATTCTGATTGATACGGGTATGGGGTTGAGGCCTCTGAAAGAGGAAGTTGCAAGCCTTGCAGCAAGGCCAATTAAAGTCATCTCAACACATGCCCATTTCGATCATATCGGTGGTGCGCACGAGTTCGATTGCAGGCTGGGCCATCGTCTCGAGCAAGAAATCTACAGTGACCCGACGGGTGATAACACGGTTGCCTCTGGTTTTGTTCGCGTCGAAACCTTCACTGCGATGCCCCACCGCCAATTTCGAGCAGAAGACTACCGGGTGACTGCGGCCCCCCTTACCGGGTATCTCGATGAAGGTGATGTTGTCGATCTGGGAGATCGCAGTTTTCAAATCTTTCACATGCCGGGTCACTCACCGGGTTCCATCGCATTATTTGATACCGACAACAAAACCCTGTTTAGCGGCGATTTGATCTATGACGGTGATCTCTTCGACAGTGTCTATCATTCAGACAAGCAACAATACCGGGAAAGCTTGCAACGATTAAGAGAGTTCGATGTGGATGTAGTTCATGGCGGACACGATGAATCGTTTGGCAAGCAGCGTATGCTGGAAATTATTGATAACTATCTGGCCGGTAAAGGCATATTGGGTGATGTCAGTAGCTGGGTTGAAAATCAGCTGTAATGGCCTTTGTGAATGTCGATACCAACTGCACTTAAGGACATTGACTAGCTATAACACACAATGATTATCGATCCCTCTGTTTACCTGCCGCTACTGATTGCCGGCGCATTTGCTGCCGCTTTTGTGATAGGTGCGGTGGGTTTTGCCGACGCCCTGATCCTGAATGCCGTGTGGCTGCATATCATGGAGCCGACCGCCGCGATCCCGCTGGTGGTAGCCTGCGGCATCCTGATGCATGTAACGCCGCTCTTTAAACTACGCAAAACTCTCGATTTTTCACGCCTGCTGCCATTCGCGGTTTGTGGTGTTTTCGGTGTTCCGATCGGCACCTGGGCACTGAGCTATATTCAGCCGGATCTCTTCAAAACCATCGTCGGTGCCTTCCTGGTGGCTTATGGTACATGGATGCTGGCGCGCCCGCATACCTCCCTCGGCGAAGCGGGAGGGCGCCCAGCCGATGGCCTGGTGGGACTAGGTGGCGGGTTTATGGGTGGTTTTGCAGGGCTGTCCGGTCTGTTTCCGACCTTGTGGACAGGCGTGCGCGGTTGGCCCAAAAACTTGCAGCGCGGCACCTACCAGCCCTTTGTTCTTATCATGCATGGACTGGGTATTGCAACATTTGCGGCCAGCGGAATGCTTACTGTGCGCACAGGCATTGATTTTTTATGGTGCCTTCCAGCGGTCGTTATCGGATCCTGGCTTGGGGTGAAAGCCTACCCACATATTAACGATCACTGGTTCAAACGCATCATCCTCGGGCTGATTTTGATATCGGGCATCACTCTGTTACTTTGAATCATCCATTACCGGAGACCAGTTCATGGTTATGCTACGCCCCCTGAAGAAGCTTGACGTCCGTACCGAAGCCATCCTGGTCAATGCTACGCCGAATGAAGATTTATCATCGAGCCGAATTGCGTCGGTCGTCATTACCTATGCCGGTTTCGATGGGGAGTCCCACTCAGGGCTGGTTCGTGCATCCTGCGTTCGGGTGCGTGGCCAATACGCGGAAGGAACGGAAATCCGTAACACACGTCAGATCTCGATAGTTTCCGCCGAAGAACTGGCCCTGATCGCTGAATCAATGGGTATCGACACGCTGCAGCCGGAATGGGTGGGAGCTAACCTGCTGGTTTCCGGCATCCCGAATTTTTCCAAAATTCCGCCTTCTACACGGATGATTTTTACAAGTGGGGCGTCTCTGGTGGTGGATCTCGAAAATAGCCCCTGCAAGTACCCGGGTGAGATTATTGAACGCCATCATCCAGGCAAGGGAGAACTGTTCCCGAAAGCCGCCTATGGTCGTCGGGGCGTAACCGCCTGGGTAGAGCGCGAAGGCCACATCACCACGGGTGAGGAAATCAGGTTACATATACCACCCCAGCGTCTCTACGAAGTTGCGGACTGATTGTAAAAAACTTTCTATAGTTGTCAGCGGGTGCATGTTCCGCGCTCACCGGTAGCTGTTACCAGCATGGTCAAGAACGGGGGTGAGTATTTATAACAGGTTGTTTCAACCTAAGGAGCCTCTGATCAATTCATGAATCAACATCTGCTTGCTAAAATGTGCAGCTGAATAACTCAGAATTAATCAAAGGCTCCCTAAGTAAAAATCGCCTTGTGCCCGGATCTCAAAATAGTCGGCGATACTGTGCATCGAGGTGGTGGCCACCAGATTCGGATTGTCCAGAATTACCTTTGCCGCGCTCTTTAACTTCGGTGTCAGTGTCGGCGTCGCCCCAAACAGTGTTTCCAGTATTTGCTGCATTGTGATAAAACAGTAGCGTCATACAGTTCCTGACAAAATAACATTTGTTAAATACGTTTCAAATTAGTAACAAATTGAATCGCCCTGTAAACCACAGAATTTCCAGAAATAAAATCATCCCCTATAAGGAGAAAGAAATGAAACAACCGATAAAATCACTATTGCTGTCCGCCACCACCGCCGCCCTAGTACTTGCAAGCAGCACAGGTTATGCCGCCAGTTGCACCAACGACGGCTGGAACAAGGTCATGAAACGCGGCAAGATGGTGGTCGGCGTCAAGGCCGACTACAAGCCCTGGGGTTATCGTAACACCAGTGGCGAGATCGTCGGCATGGAGGCGGACATGGCCAAAATCGCGGCCGATGCGATGGGCGTGGAACTTGAACTGGTCGCGGTGCAATCATCGAACCGCATGCAGTTCCTGGAAAACGGCAAGATCGACATGATGATCGCCACCATGTCCGATCGCCCCGATCGTCGAAAGATTGTCGGCATCACCCAGCCCAACTATTACACCTCGGGTACCAATATCATGTCACCCAAGGCAGTTAAAATTAAGAGATGGAGAGATCTTAGCGGCAAGCCGGTTTGCGGCAAGCAGGGCGCTTTCTATAACAAGGTAGTCACCGACCGTTACGGCGCCAAGGTCATCGCTTTTACGGGTAACGCCGAGGCTAAACAGGCACTACGCGACAAGAAGTGTATCGCCTGGGTTTACGACGACTCCTCGATCATGTCTGACCTGGCCTCGGGTAATTACGACTCTTACGAAATGCCGTTGGCTAGCGAAGACGACAACCCCTGGGGTCTTGCCGTACCGCTCGCCGAAAAGGATTGCGTTTTCGGCAACTTCATGTCTGGACTGACCTATAACCTGCACCAGTCGGGCAAGCTGATCGAACTGGAAAAGAAATGGGGCATCCAGGCAACCAAGTACCTGAAGGATCAGAACAAGCGCTTCGCTGACTGGATTCAGTAATTATCGAGTTCTCTTCGTTGTTAATTCGCCAGCCGGGCACCCGCCCGGCTGGACTTTTTTAAGATTGTTACATGAATTCGTTCCAGCAATATTTTTTCGATCTGGCGCAGCAGAATCCGAAATGGAACTTCATTTACCTCTACGACCCCGACCAGACAGAGCGGGTCATCGATGGCCTGTTGATGACAATACAGCTTTCGGTGGTATGCGTAATACTGAGTGTCATCATCGGTGTGGTAGGCGCCTGGATACAGGGATCGCACTCCAGGACCCTGCGCCTCGTGATGCAGGGTTACATCCAGTTTTTCCGCAATACACCGCCGCTGGTGCAATTGCTGTTTTTTTATTTCGCGCTGGGTCAGTTTACCCCAACCTACTCACCCGACGGCTGGCTCGAAGTACCCATCATTTCCAATGTTGGCTGGGCAATTATTTCGCTGTCATTTTTCGCCGGTGCATTTAACATCGAAATTTTCAGGGCCGGTATCCAGGCGGTACCCGAATCAACCCAGGAGGCAGCCGAGTCGCTGGGGATGAACCGACTGCAGATTTATATCTATATCGTACTTCCGCTGGCGTTTCGGGTCAGCCTGCCCGCACTCAACAACAACCTGGTTAACCTGGTCAAAACCACGACCCAGGCACTGGCGATCGCGGTACCCGAATTGCTCTACCAAATGATCAGTATCTACAACGACTACTCCACCGCACAGAATGCCTGCATGGTGTTTCTGTTTTTCGCCTACTTCCTGCTGGTCGGTATTCTCGTATTCGGCATGCACAAATGGGAGCGACAACTACGCATTCCAGGGTACGGCACATGAGCCGAGGCCTATACAACAACGGCACCGACCTGGCCGTGATGAAACCGTATAGCTATAACCAGGCGGGGCAGGTTCATGACCTCCAATTCAGCCGCTGGATGGCCGCATTCTCACCACGCAGTCTGGTTGTTATTGGCTTGCTATTTTGCCTATGGCCTGGATTCGCGATGGCACAAAGCAACTACAGCTTTTCCCAGGCGATCGATGCATTGTGGCGCTGGTTACCCTTTATCGTCAGTAAAGGTTTTATGCTCAACCTGATAGTCAGTTTTCTGACCATGCTGATCGGCACCATCGCGGGTGTGTTGCTCGGGCTTGGCCAGATTTCGCCGTTGAAACCGATCATGCATTTCAGCAAGCTTGTCACGCAACTGTTTCGTAACTCACCGTGGCTGGTTTTGCTGTTTATCGTCATGCTGGCTCTACCGTTTGAAATTCAGATTGGCGAGCACATATTTCAGATTCCAGACTGGCTCAAAGCGGTATTCGGGCTATCTCTTCCAATCATGGCGAACATTTCTGAAATCGTACGCGGGGCGATCCAGTCGGTGCCCACCGGGCAATGGGAAGCCGCCGATTCACTCGCATATTCGCGCCAACAAACATTATGGCTGGTTATTCTGCCGCAATGCTTCAAGCGCATGATTCCACCCTGGATGAACTGGTATGCAATATTGACCATGGCGACACCCCTGATTTCACTGCTTGGCGTGGAGGAAATCATCACCCTGTCACGCCAGGCGATGGAAGCCGAAGACAATCATCCCGAACTTCTGATACCGTTTTTTGGATTTGCACTGGTAATATTTTTTGCCTATTGCTATCCGATTGCACGCTACACATTAAGACTGGAAAAGCGCTTTTCCGTTAAACAATAAGCTCTTGTGGAGAATCCCAGATGACAAGTCATAAATGGACCCCGGATCAGCCACTGGTTTCGATCAAGGACGTCTATAAATCTTTCGGTGAACTCGAAGTGCTGAAAGGTGTGTCGCTCGATATCATGCAGGGCGAAGTCATCTGCATCATCGGTCCCTCCGGCTCGGGAAAATCAACCCTGATTCGCTGCATAAACGCACTGAATACCATCAATAGCGGCTCTATTGCGGTTGAAGGGCAGGAAGTTCACGATCCGGACCTGGATAAACTGGAGCTACGCAAAAAGGTCGGCATGGTATTTCAGCAATATAACCTTTTCCCCCACAAGACGGCGCTCGAAAATATCATGATGGCGCCGATCAAGGTACTGAAACAATCCGAGGCGGAGGTTGCAGAGCGTGCGCGCAAGCTGATCAAGCGTGTCAACCTCGTGGGCAAGGAAAATTCTTACCCCGGTGAATTATCAGGCGGACAGCAACAGCGGGTTGCTATTGCGCGCTCGCTGGCAATGAATCCCGATGTCATGTTATTCGACGAAGTGACGGCGGCACTGGACCCCGAAACCGTGAATGAAGTTTTACTCGCCATCAAGGATCTGGCGAAGGATGGCATGACCTGTATCCTCGTGACCCACGAAATGGGGTTTGCGCGAGAAATAGCGGACCACATTTACTTCACCGATCGCGGCGTCATCGTAGAGCATGGCCCACCGGCAACATTTTTTACCGACGCCAAAGATCCGCGTACCAGGGAATTCTTAAGCCAGATTCTCTAGGGAGTTTCTGATAAGACCCGAAGCACGAGACCAATGAACGCAATCAAGAATTTACCGACACATGCCTCGGTAATAGTCATCGGTGGTGGGGTGATGGGCTGCTCCACCCTCTACCATCTTGCCAAAGCAGGCGTCAGCGATGCCATATTGCTGGAGCGCAACGAGTTAACTTCCGGCACCACCTGGCATTCTGCAGCACAGGTTCGCGCGTTGCGTTCGAGTAAAAATCTGACTGACCTGGTGCGCTACTCAGTTTCGCTTTACAGTTCGCTCGAGCAGGAAACCGGCCAGGCGACCGGCTGGATTAACAAGGGGTCATTATCGATCGCGACCAATCCTGATCGCCTCACCTTTATCAAACGCCAGGAAGCTCTGGCCCACCTCTACGGGGTCGAAGCCACTTCGATATCGGTCGGTGAAGCAAGCGAACGCTGGCCGTTAATGAATACTGACGATGTTATCGGTGCAGTCTGGTCACCCGGAGACGGTCGGGTCGGGCCTTCCGATCTTTGCGCCGCGTTGGTCAAGGGGGCCAAATCGAAAGGCGCGAAAATATTCGAACATACTGCTGTTACCGGTGTAAAAACCAGGGGCAACCAGGTCATCGGCGTCGAAACCAGCGCCGGAGAAATCAGTTGCGATGCAATCGCTGTTTGCAGCGGTTTGTGGAGTCGTGAAAATGCGGCCCTGGCACGGGTCGAAGTCCCGGTCTGGCCCTGTGAACACTTTTACCTGTTAACCAATCCGATTGATGGCATAGCGGGCAATTTACCCACCTTGTCCGATCACGATAACCATTTATATATTCGTGACGATTCCGGGGGACTGCTGGTGGGCTGTTTCGAACCGCTCGGCAAAGCGATTGACCCGGAACAAATTGGGAAAAACTTTGCTTTCCAGTTGCTGCCCGAAGATTGGGATCATTTCGAACCCATGCTTGAAAATGCTATGCAGCGTCTCCCCTGCCTGGCCGATGCCGATGTGCGCATGCTGCTTAACGGCCCCGAGAGTTTCACCCCGGACGGTTCGTTCCTGCTTGGCGAGAGCGCGGAGACCCGGGGTCTTTTCCTCGGCTGCGGTATGAACTCGGTAGGCGTCGCGACTGGCGGTGGAGCGGGTATGGCGCTAGCACATTGCATTATCCATGGCCATACCCCGTTCGATTTGCACGAAGCCGATCCAAAGCGTTTTCCGGCCTGCTTTAACTCGGTCCAGGCATTGAGTGAACGTGTGCCGGAAATTCTCGGCAAACACTACGCGATCCACTTTCCAGGAATGCAACTAGACACTGCGCGTGATTTGAAGACCACCCCGTTACATGCACAATGGCAACAGCACAAAGCGCATTTTGGCCAGGTTTACGGCTGGGAACGCCCCCTCTACTTCGACAAGCAACATGAGCCACAGCTGTCATTCGACAAACCCGAATGGTTCGAGCAGGTCGGCCGCGAAGTTGATTATGCCCATAAGGGCGCCGCGATATTCGACCAATCAAGCTTCGGCAAAATTTGCGTTAGCGGCCCCGGCGCGGAAGCCTTCCTGGACCGGGTCTGCACCAACAATATGCGCCGCGTGCCGGGCCGCGCTATCTACACCGCAATGTTGAACGAGCGCGGCGGCTACGAAAGCGACCTGACCGCACTCCGGATGGGGCAGGATAACTATCGGCTTTATGTCGGCACCAGTGCAGTCAAGCGCGACCTGGCATGGTTACGCCGACATCTGCAGGAAGACGAACAGGTCGAAATTGAGGACCTTACCGATCAGTTCGCGGTACTGGCGTTGATGGGGCCGGCATCCGCCACGATCATGGCGCAACTGGGCGCCAGTGAAATCAGCCAGCTGGGTTACTTTCGACATTGCCGCGCGCCAGTCGCTGGCGTCGAGGTTGACGCTGCGCGCTTATCCTTTGTTGGCGAAGCCGGTTGGGAACTGACCTGTCGGGTCAAGGATATCGAAACGCTTAATGACGCGTTACTCACGGCCGGAGCCAGGCCAGCCGGAATGTTTGCCCAATCGTCGATGCGTATCGAGAAACGATTCCTGGCTTTTGGCCACGACCTCGATACCGATATGAATCCGTTTCAGGCCGGGCTCGAGTTCGCCCTCGACTGGGATAGCGATTTCATCGGTAAGGACGCCCTGCTCGAACACCGTGACCAGCCCTGCGGCAGTCAACTGGTCAGCATCGTGTTTAAATCGGCCGACGCGCAACCACTCGGCAACGAACCGGTTTACCACGATGGCAAGATTATCGGCAAGACCACGTCAGCCGCCTTCGGTTACCGGGTGGGACAACCGGTCGCGATTGCCCTGATTGAATCCCAGGTCGATGTAGATCTGGACGGACTTATAGTTGACGTCGATATAGCACGAAGTCAGAATGCCGGAACAATTTCACTAACCCCGGCTTTCGATCCCAGCGGATCCAACATGCGCGGGGCCACCAGGTAACGAATGAGCAATATATTTCCGCGTAACTGCAAGGCCAGGCTTCCTCTCGCGGTACAGGGCGATGGTGTTTATATCATCGACCGTACCGGCAAGCATTATCTCGATGCCTCGGGCGGTGCAGCGGTTTCCTGCCTCGGCCATAGCGATGCACTGGTCATCGACGCGGTCAAAACCCAGATCGAGCGGCTCGAGTTTGCGCATACCGGGTTTTTCAGCAGCGTACCCGCGGAGGCGCTCGCCGAGTTACTGATCAAGGAAGCACCGGGAACCCTCGACCGGGTTTACCTGGTATCCGGAGGATCGGAAGCGGTCGAAGCCGCGATCAAGCTCGCGCGTCAGTATTGCATCGAAATCGGGCAGCCCGAACGTCATCGCGTGATTGCCCGACAGCAGTCGTATCACGGTAATACCCTGGGAGCACTCGCCGCCGGCGGAAACCTGTGGCGACGTGAACCGTTTTCACCGCTGATGATTGAAACCACGCACATTTCACCCTGCTACGCTTACCGCGGCCAGCAGCAGGATGAGACCGAGTTTGACTACGGCCAGCGGGTCGCCAATGAACTCGAAACCGAAATTCTGCGTCTCGGCGAAAACCAGGTGATGGCGTTTATCGCAGAGCCGGTGGTCGGCGCCACCCTCGGCGCGGTACCGGCGGTCGATGGCTATTTCAAACGTATTCGTGAAATCTGCGATCAATACGGCGTGTTATTGATTCTCGACGAAGTCATGTGCGGCATGGGCCGAACCGGCAGTCTCTACGCCTGTGACCAGGATGGCGTCACCCCGGATATCATGACCATAGCGAAAGGACTGGGAGCGGGTTATCAACCAATCGGGGCAATGCTTTGTACCGCTGAAATTTACCAGGCTATCGAACAGGGCTCCGGCTTCTTTCAACACGGGCACACTTATATCGGGCACCCGGTTGCCTGCGCCGCGGCGCACGCTGTGGTAAAACAGATTATGGACCATCGCATGCTCGACCGGGTGCTGACCCAGGGAGTACGCTTGCACAAGGCGCTGCAGGACAAGTTCGGAGATCATCCAAATGTCGGCGATATTCGCGGTCGCGGCCTGTTCTTCGGACTCGAGTTTGTGCGCGAACGCGACAGCAAGGCGCCATTTCCACCCCAGCTCGGATTCCACAGGAAGTTCAAAGCGGCGGCCCTGGACGCCGGCCTGATCTGCTACCCGATGGGTGGCACTATCGATGGCCAGCAAGGCGATCATGTACTGCTGGCCCCACCCTTCATCATCGATATCGGACATATCGATGAAATCGTCAGCAAACTCGACAAGGCGCTGAAAACCACCTTACGCACTTTATGACGCGAAACGTTATTATCATGGTGGCGCCGAATGGCGCGCGTAAAACCAAACTCGACCATGCCAGCCTGCCGGTTTCTATCGCAGACACTGTAACCGAGGCGGCTTCATGTCATGCCGCCGGCGCCAGCATGCTACACGCGCATGTGCGCGGCGCCAATGACGAGCATGTACTCGATGCCGGGCTTTACCGTGAATTGCTCGCGGAATTGTCACGCCAGGTCCCACAGATGCTGATCCAGGTTACTTCAGAGGCGGTAGGTATTTACACGCCCCGGCAACAGGTCGACTGCATCAAGGCGGTGGTACCGCAAATGGTAAGCATGGCACTGCGCGAGATCACCTCGAACTTCGAACAGCCCGGGTTTGCGCGACAGTTTTTCGAATGGTGCGTCGAGCATGAAGTTCATGTGCAGCATATTGTTTACTCGGCAGAGGAGTTGCAACGCTTGCTGGACTATCGCGACCAGGGGGTGGTCCCGTCCAGCCACCGTTGCGTGCTGTTTGTGCTCGGCCGATACAGCGTCAATTTCCAGTCCGAACCCGCCGACCTGGAACCGTTCCTGCAACATGACCTGGGGGGACTCGACTGGTTTTGCTGTGCCTTTGGCAACATGGAACAAGCATGCATGATGGCCTCGATCAACGCCGGGGGCAACGCCCGTATCGGTTTCGAAAATAATCTTTACCTGCCCAATGGCGATCTCGCAGCCAACACCGCGACGTTGGTATCTAGCCTGGTCGATGCATTACAGGAAGACGATTACCGACCCGCCAGCAGCGAATTTGCGCGTCAGTTACTCGGAGTACGCAGCGTATAAACCAGCATTGCCGTCGCCAGCAGACAGAATGCGACCAGTATCATCGAGATCATCAGAAAGGGCACTTGCCACTCGAGCAGGGTACCGACCAGGGCGGGACCGAGCGCCGATGAAAACACCATAATCGCATTGGTCATCGACTTGATCGAGCCAAGGTGCCTGGCGCCGTAAAGCTCGGCCCACAGTGCGCTCAGGCCGGTGAAATATAACCCCGAACTCACGCCCATGAAAAGCATGTAAGGCCAGACTATGAAGACGTGGTCGGAAACATTCAACACTACCAGCCCCAGCGCAAACGGCAACAGGAACAGCGGCACCACGCGCCGTGCGCTGAAGCGGTCGATCAGGCTACCCGAGTAAATTGTGACCACAACTGATACCAGCGAATAGAGCCAGTAATTTCCGGTCAGCCACAGACTGCTCCAGTTTTTGGCACTGGCGATTTCGGCGGGGAAAAAGAATAACGCGGTACCTATCATCGAGGGTGCGATCATCGCCGGCAACATGAAATAAAACCGTGCTTCGGCAAGCACCTGGCGTCGTGTGTAATCAACCTGCCCACTTTCTTCTCGATTGCGCTTGTTGAGCGCCTCGTTATGTGCGGCATGGCGATGGCCATGTCCTTTCAACAGCCATAGCGCAAGCGCAATCGAGCCCAGCACCACCAGCGCAACGACGTAGTAGGTGTTGCGCCAGCCCCAGATCTGGGACGCGTAAATTCCAGCAACCGGCAGCATGGCTTCACCAAAGGCAAACCCGATCGCGGCCAGTGCAATTGCCTTGCCGCGATCGGCGCTGTGGTAGCGCGCCATCGACGTTATACCGGCGTGACTGCTAAGTCCCTGGCCAAACTGGCGCAGCATGAATATCGCAATTACCAGCAACAGCGGTGAAGTTACCGACCCCATGGTCACGCAGGCACAACTCAGGCCGAACAACGTTATGGCGGTAAAGACGCGTAAATCGACGCGATCGATCAACGCACCGGTCCAGTTGATCACCAGTGCCGATGCAAGAGTGCCGACCATGTAGGTGCGTCCCCAACTGCCAGCATCGAGCCCGAAATCAGCCTGAATGCCCTCACCGAACACCCCGATAAAATAGGTTTGACCCGCGCTCGACATGAATGCCAGGAAAAACCCAAAGCCCAGGAAGCGCGGATTCGAGCGCGCGAAACGCCAGTAGTCAATTAGCATTTCAGAACAGTATCGGCAAAACCATGCAGACTGCTAATCGATGACCACCAGGCCACGCTGTACATCGCACAATCGCTCACCTCCATGTTCAGTTACCACAAACGATTCCGAAACCGCTGAGGTAGCACATATTGTTCGGATCCTGGCACAGGATCAGGTCAAAACCCGCATCGCGCATGCGTTCTTTGGTGCGTGTCACGCGGGTTGCGTATTTTGATCTGGAGAAAGATTTTTGGTAAGACATAAATTTGATGACTGGGTCAATTGATGCGCGAACTATACGCTATAAGCCACCACGGACAAATGCTGGCAACTTGATCATTGCTCACATCGACAAGTAGTCAGCCCCGTGGAGCATTCCCATGGTTTCAACAGGTAGCACGCCAGGCCTTTGTCGGGCATATTGAGTGCTCGAGTAAATAAATGGTGCAAAACTTCGTGGGTACCTGCAGATTTTACCTTGCTCTCAAACCCTTCATGGAATTTACCGGGGTAGCGGAACTCGCCAATTACACTATCGCCCCGGACGACTGGCATGTCATTATTGCCGACGTCAAGGGGTCGACTCTGGCGATCGAGGAGGGTCGGTACAATGAGGTCAACATGATCGGTGCCGCCTGTATCAATGCGGTACTCAAGGTTACCGAAAGTGGACGGATCGCCTACGTATTTGGCGGTGATGGGGCCACCCTGCTAGTCCCTGCACAGGATCTGGAACACTGCCAGAAGGTATTGCTGGGGGTTCGGCATCTCGCCGAATCCAGGTTTAACCTTTCGCTTCGCGTTGGCGCAGTCCCGGTAGCAGCAATCCATAACGATAGCCAGTTGCGGGTGCTAGTTGGAAAATATCAACTCAGCCCCGGCAACGTGCTTGCCACTTTCACCGGTGGGGGCATCGATCTTGCAGAGAAGTGGATTAAATCCGATCCCGGATTTCTACTGCAACAAAAACCTGATGACGAGCCCCCTGACCTGAGCGGACTTTCCTGTCGCTGGGAACCACTGGCGTCGCAACATGGCGTCATGTTAAGCCTGCTGATGCAGGCCACCGGCCAGGATGAGGATACAAATGCCAGCCTGTACAGCTCTCTGATCGAGGCTATCGGCGAAATCACCGACTCCAGCACCGACAGTAGCAAACCAGTATGTAACGCCAATATGCACTTTCGCTGGCCACCGCGAGGACTCCGCGCCGAAATTGACGCTACCCTCGGATCACAGAATCGAAGCCTTTATACAATGAAACTGTATTCAACCAGTCTGCTGCAATGGTTTCTGGATAAATTCGATATGCGCGCGGGTGGTTATAACGGCAAGCAGTATCGGGTCGAATTACGCAAAAATACCGACTATCGTCGCTTCGATGACACGCTGCGAATTTTACTCGATTGCACAGCGACGCAGGCCGACCGGGTCGAAGCCATGCTCGCTGCACATACTCAACAGGGCAATTTAAACTATGGCGTACATCGTTCGGCCGCAGCACTGATGACCTGCCTGATCTTCAGCCTCGAAAAAGCTGAGCACATCCACTTTGTCGATGGTAGCGACGGAGGCTTTACCAGCGCGGCAAAAGATCTCAAGGCAAAGCTGAAAAAATAACCCGTCGACAGTTACTGTAACATTTGCTCCAACCTGGGCCTGGTTAGCCCCGATCATCCATTTGCGCTATTATTCAGCCTGCATGGCCGCTGCCGGGGAGGGCAGCTATTAATGCAAGAACCCCTACCACGCAAGCTCGCTGTAATCCTCCACGCCGATGTGGTCGGCTCCACTACGCTTGTCCAGCAGAACGAAACGCTGGCGCACGAACGCATCCAGGCCGCTTTTCAAAACTTTGCCAAAACTATCAGGGATCATGACGGCATAGCACACGAGTTACGTGGGGACGCACTCGTCGCCGAGTTTGAGCGAGCGTCGGATGCGATTTCCGCCGCCCTTTCCTATCAGGCCGCAAACGCGGAATTTAATAGCACGATTAATGATGATATACGACCACAGATGCGCATGGGTATCAGCCTCGGCGAAGTCGTCATTGCCGACAACACGATCACCGGCGCGGGGGTGGTGTTGGCGCAGCGGCTCGAGCAGTTGGCGGAATCCGGGGGAGTGTGTATCCAGGGCGCTGCCTACGAGACGGTACCGCAACGCTTGCCCTTCGAGTATGAAACCCTCGGTGAGCAGCAGGTGAAAGGCTTCGACGAACCGGTGCGGGCTTATGCGGTCACCCTGAAACCTGGTGAAAAGATTCCTGCCCATGAGCCGACTCACACGGCTGTCGAGGCCATCCATCAACGCACCATGAAATCCTGGTTTAGATTCGGCGCGCTGGGGCTTTTCGGCATGGCCGGTATCGCGCTCGCATGGTGGCAGCCCTGGGTAACCAGTGAAGAGTCCGCATCCACCGGGCAAGCGACAACGCAGGCTGATGCTCAACCGTCCATCGCCGTGCTCCCGTTTCAGACCCTGAGCGCAGATCCCGGCCAGGATTATTTCAGCGATGGTGTAACCAACGACATCATTACGGATCTGTCGAAGTTTTCTAACCTGCTCGTCATCGCCAGCACTTCGGTGTTTGTTTACAAGGGCAAACCGATAAACATCAAGGAAATCGGACGCGAACTGGGAGTGCGTTATGTGCTCGAAGGATCCATCCAGAAATCAGCCAACGACGTGCGCATCAATGCGCAGCTTATCGATGCAACCACCGACCATCACCTGTGGGCGGAACGCTATGACTTCACGCTGGACGATGTGTTCAAGGTGCAGGATGAAATCACCAGCACGGTGGTTAGTTCACTGCAGGTAATTCTAACCGAGGATGAGCAGAAGCGTGGCGCCATCCGCCATACCAGCGTAATCGAGGCTTACGACCTGTATCTGCGCGGTCGAACCTATTTGAGAGGAACAAAGAAGTCTCATCTCAAAGCGCGTGAACTCTTCGACAAGGCGATTAAACTCGATCCCGATTTTGCGGCCGCGTATGCGGAGAAGTCTTTCACTTACTTTTCGAGTTTTATCATGCCCATGAGTCGTGATCCAAAGACTATAAAAACCGCCTTGAAAACCGCGCAACGTGCGGTGGAACTGGATGATACCTTACCACTTGCTTACGCCAGGTTGGCCTGGGCATATTTCGCCACACGCCAACATGCCAAAGCGGTTGAGGCGGCAAGGCGCGGAGTTGCGCTTGGTCCGAACGACGCCGAGGCCAATGTGCAGCTCGGCAACATCCTTAACTGGTCCGGTAAGCCCGATGAGGGTATGCAGTATATCGAACGCGCCATTCGCCTGAATCCCCTCCACCCCTACTATTACCTGTTTTACCTGGGACAGTCTTACTATCTTAAGGGGGACAATGACAAGGCGATCGAATTGATGAAACGCGTGGTGACCCGTGCTCCTTATTTCTTACCAGTGCGTCGGCACCTTGCCGTACTTTATTCAGAAAAAGGGATGATGAAGGAAGCCAGGGCAGAGACCAGCGAGGTGCTGCGGATTTTTCCGGGAGCCTCGATTCAGGATGAACGCGCGCGCTGTTTTTACCGATGGACTCCCGACGTGTTGAAACGGTTTTTCACAGGGCTACGTAAATCAGGCATGCCGGAAGGAAAAATGGGTGAGGAACCCATTTCCATGTAATTTAATAGCTAATAAATGAGGACATATTATGAGCAGGTTAATCGCTTTAACCCTTACAACCATTTTTACTTTTGGTTTCTCCGGCACCGGCATGGCTCAGGAAATCACCGTTGTGGTGAGCGGGTCATCCTGGGATTCCGATTCCCGCGGATTCGCAAATATTATCGGCATGAGTCTTGCGGCCGGGACTGAAAAAGCGGCCCGACGTGGTTCGAGGATTTCCGTCGATGGTCGGCCCGATGTATTTGCCATATCCGGGGAAGGCGGTGCCTTCGAATTGACCTTGACAACCGACCAGCCAAGTTTCCGGCTGATCGTTGAAGGCGATCGGTTTCCGAGAACAATAACGCAGCCTTACACCCTTCCGGAAGAAGATGGTGAACTCGACATTGGCCCGGTTTTTTCGCCGCGCGCGGAAGGCTCGGAACACAGTTGGCCGCTGCCGATGGTGGCAACCGCGCTGGGCTACGGATCAACCCACGAAATGCTGGCCGACAATAAAGCGGCCATTCGACTACTCACCTACGGTTCAGGCGCCGAAGGTGCGCCCAAATGGGCCTATCCGATGAAGCTCAGCTTTCCCGGATCAAAGCCCGGTTCAAACGCACCTGAAGCCACAACTACCTCACCCTTTCTAGTGCGCGTACCCCGCTCTGAATACGTAATTCCGTTCGACATGAACACCCGGGATACCTATTTCCTGCCGCTCGATAATGATGGTGGGGCCTGGATAATTATCATCTCTTTTGCGCCGGGCGAAGCTGCCGACAAGGATATTATTCTGGATATAGAGGACACCGTGACCGACGAATTACTGGACCCCCCGAGGCCATGGAAGTACAGCACTAAAACTATTTCAGTTCGTCGAGGATTCGCTACCGAGGTCCGCTACAGCGCAGATATCGACCAATAGTCAGGCCCGGATTACAGGAGGCGCATAAATAAATCTGAACCATTATGCGAATGTACGATCTACCTGACGTAACCGATCACCGAAACGAAGTGACAGCCGGATCCGGCGAGCACGAAAAAGTGCCAGATGCCGTGTGCGTGAGTCAACCGATTCATCAAGTCGAGAACATAGAACACCACTCCGCCGGTGTAGGCGAGGCCGCCCGCCGTCAGCCACCACAGGCCCGCCTCGGGAAGTGCAGCCTTGAGACTGGCAAAATCGAACGAGCAAGCCCAGCCCATGCCCAGGAAAATCAGCATCTGGCCAATCTTGACAGCTCGACCTGACAGAAAAACCTCGCTCAGGATTCCCGCCAGCGCAAGTCCCCAGATGATAGCCAGGATCATGAAGCCGTTACCATCACGCAGGCTCACCAGCATGTAAGGGGTGTAAGTTCCGGCGATCAGCAGGTAAATGGCGACATGATCAAGCAGCTGGAAGAGGTCTTTAAGCTTTGGCGGATGAAAGCTATGGTAAAGCGTAGACATCGTGTAGAGCAGCACCAGGGTGAACCCAAATACACTGAAACTGGAGATTATCCAGGGATCGCGCGATTGAATGCCAACGGTCAGTAATGCACCCAGGCCAATCAGTGCCAACACAGCCCCGACGAGGTGGCTGATGCTATTTAATTTTTCACCGTAGTACATGATTTGCCTGCCCGTGCCGATAGAACGGCCGCCGGATGTGACCTACTCAAAAGCTATCGCGGCATTCTGTAACCAGAGCAACAGGTAATCCGCAAAGCTGCGGCGTATAATAACTTCAAAACCGGCACCCTCGGCTAACGGTGAGATCGTCATGCCGGCTTTGGCGAGTCGGGTTTGCGCACACTGTCCGGGTTTGAATTCGGCGGGATGCAAATCAAACGGGCAATCAGTCGCAAGCAGGGCAGCCGCATTGTCACCGCTAATATGGAGCATGGTCAATCCACTCGAATTGTCGACCACCGAGGAAAATACACCTTCCAGGGCGGCCAATAAATCTGATTTTACCTGCTCCTGTTGCTGGGCCGGAGTCACCACCAGCCATTCATCCGGGCCCAGCCAGTAGATCCGATAATCGCCTGACTCGATAACTGTGTTCGCCGAGGTCGGTGGCTCACAACCGAGTACTTTCAAGGTAGCCGCAAGGAACCCGGTATTGCTGTTGCGCGCGCGCAAATTAAGGTAGCCGAGGAAAGGTTTTTCTTCGATACGTGGCGCGTTGCCACGTGGCTCGGCAAGATCGATCTGCAGCAGCGGGCTTTCCTGTTGAAACAAATCAGACATTTATGCATACCTCAAGAAAGCAGGATTTTTACTCGTTGGGTAGAAAGCAGAGCGCGCAGAACCAGAGTGTATATGAGCATACATGATGGTTCGAGCACTCTGCTGACACCCCCAACGAGTAAAAAGACAATTTATTGAGTTACGCATTCGGTTTAGCTCCTTCTTTATCGTAGAACACCGACTCCGTGATCGTCGCCTTGATGACACGGCCGCTAGCCAGTGGCGCATACACGGTTTCGCCCATGCGATAATGGCCGCCCTTGACCAACGCCATGGCGATCGAATGCCCGCAGCAGGCGCTGTAATAGCTCGAATTTACATGCCCAACCATCGGCAGCGGTGTCGACGCGTGGGGATCATTGACCAGTTGAGCACCCTCCGGAATAACCGTCAGCGGATCTTCACTCAACAGGCCGACCAGTTGCTTGCGGTCCTTGCGTACCGTATCCAGTCGACTCAACGAACGCTTGCCGATGAAATCCTGCTTGGTTTTCGATAGTGCCCAGCCGAGACCCAGGTCATCGACCGTGACCGAACCATCGGTGTCCTGACCTACAATGACGTAACCTTTTTCGGCGCGCAGCACGTGCATGGTTTCGGTGCCATATGGAGTGATGTTGAACTGCGCCCCGGCCTGCATTAATTTTTCCCACATAAAGCGACCGTGATTCGCCGGGATATTGACTTCGTAGGCGAGTTCACCCGAAAAACTGATGCGATTCACGCGGCATTCGATATCGCCAATAGTGCCGGCTTTCGAAGCCATGAATGGAAACGCCTGCGCAGCAAAATCGATGCCCTCGCAAACGGCGGCGACTACATCACGACTCTTCGGGCCAACCACGGCAGCGGTCGCCCAGTGATCGGTGACCGAAGTCAGAAAGACTTCCATTTCGGGCCACTCGGTCTGTAACCAGCGCTCCATCCAGGCGAGCACACCGGCAGCACCGCCGGTGGTGGTATGCATGAAGAAGTGATCTTCAGCGATACGAATGGTCACGCCGTCGTCCATCACCATGCCATCTTCGCCGAGCATGAAACCGTAGCGTCCCTTGCCGTTCTCGAGCTTCATCCAGTTGTTGGTATAAATCATTTCAAGAAATTTTGCCGCATCCGGCCCCCTGACTTCGATTTTGCCCAGGGTCGAAGCATCGAGAATACCGACGCTTGCACGCGTCGCGAGACATTCACGATTAACCGCATCGTGCATGCTTTCACCCGCTTGCGGGTAGTACCAGGGGCGCTTCCATTGTCCGACATCCTCGAATTCGGCACCGTGTTCGGCGTGCCAGCTGTGCATCGCGGTTTTGCGCACCGGGTCGAACAACTCGGCACCCAGATTTTGCCCGGCAAACGAACCGAAGCTGATCGGCGTGTAGTTGGGTCGATAAGTCGTGGTGCCGGTAGCGCCGATACTTTGCCGCAGGGTTTCAGCCAGAACTCCCATGCCGTTGATGTTTCCCAGTTTACCCTGGTCGGTACCAAAGCCCATCGCAGTGTAACGTTTGACGTGCTCAACGGACTGGAAGCCTTCGCGTACCGCGAGTTCGATGTCGGCGACACCGACATCGTTCTGCATATCGATGAAAGCTTTGGGACCGCGCCCCCTGGTGTAGGGCGATGGTGCAATCCACAGCGGCAATATCGCCTCGCTGTCGATCTGTTCAGCCTGCGGAGCTTCCATCGATGCCTTGAAACCGCAAGCCTTAGCTGCCTGGTTACCGGCCCCGGCACCCTCAGCCAGACAGCCGGCCAGGTCAAGCCTGCCGTTAGCGGCACCAGCCGAGACCTGTGCCTGTAGCGTGGTTCCGGGAAGAAACATCGCGGCAGTTTCATCCCACTCTGGTTTTGCTCCGGACTGTGCATTCAGGTGCACCACCGGGCTCCAACCGCCGGAAACGGCGAGCAAATCACAGCCTAGTAATTTGGCGTTGCCGCTCACCGAGGAACCATCCGCCGACAGACGCATGACCTGTACCGAGCGTAAATGTTTGCGCCCGGCAGTATCGACGACGAGGCTACCATTGATCACCTGGATGCCGGCACTGCGCACGGTGTTGGCAAGCTCGCTGGCGGAGTCCGTACGCGCATCGACCACTGCAACCACCTCGACCTCGGCAGCATTTAGATCAAGTGCAGTCTGATAAGCGCTATCGTTGTTGGTAAAGATGACAGCCCGGCTACCGGGCTTAACCGCGTAACGGTTGGCGTAGGTAGACACCGCGGAAGCCAGCATGATTCCGGGCCGATCGTTATTGGCAAAGGTCAACGGACGTTCGGCAGCCCCGGTCGCAAGCACGACCTGCCGTGCCCTGACCTGCCAGAGTTTCTCGCGCCCACCTTTGCGTGTGGTAATCGGCAGGTGGTCGCTGAGGCGCTGATTTATGGTCAGAAAATTGTAGTCGTGGTAACCAAACACGGTGCTGCGTGGTAGCAAGGTCACTTCCTCCATTTCCTGCAATTCGGCCACCGCGTTTTCGATCCACTGGATGGCATCGAGGCCATCGATTTGTGTCTTGCCGGAAAGAGTCAGGCCGCCAGGCTCGGACTGTTCATCGGCGATGATCACGCGCGCACCGGTCCGACCGGCAGCCAACGCCGCACTTAAGCCCGCCACACCACCACCGACGACGAGTACATCGCAATGCTGGTGCATATGCTCGTAACGATCAGGATCATTCTCTCGTGGAGCCTTACCCAGCCCCGATGCCTTGCGAATGTAATGCTCGTACTTCATCCACATTGCTTTTGGCCACATGAATGTCTTGTAGTAGAAACCGGCCGGCATCAGGCGACTGAACTTGCTATTGATCGACATCAAATCGAAATCGAGGCTGGGCCAGCAATTGACACTGGAGGCATCGAGGTCAGCGTATAACTCAACCTGGGTACCGCGCGCGTTGGGGATCGTGCGGTTACCCTTTTCCAGCTGGAAAATCGCGTTTGGTTCTTCCGCACCCGCACTCATCACGCCACGCGGGCGATGGTACTTCCAGCTGCGCCCGATCATATGCAGGCCATTGGCGAGCAACGCCGAGCACAAGGTATCGCCAGCGAGACCGGTATAATTCTTACCGTTGAAAGTGAAGCTAATCTCCTGCTCACGATCGATGCGACCACCCTGCCCGACTCTATACGGCTGGCTCATTTCTTGTCTCCGCCAGGTGGTTGCTCTCCAATCTTGTAAGTACCGCTAAACTGGTAACTCACGGTATCACGCTCGGCATTGAAATAGCGTCGGCAACCGGCTGTGTGCAGCCATTGTTCGCGGTGGACACCCTTCGGATTTTTACGCATGAACAGGTAGTCGGCCCATTCTGCATCGCTCAGCTTTTCGGGTTCGAGCGGACGCTCGATATGCGCTTCACCGACACAGGAAAATTCGGATTCATCGCGAAATCCACACCAGGGGCATTCAATTATAAACATTTTCTACACACTCCTAGTGTGCCACGCCGGCAGCGCCGTGTTCGTCGATAAGGAAGCCGCTGACGAAGCGATCCAGCGCAAAGGCCCGATTGAGTTCATGCGGTTCACCGGTGGCAACGTTGTGCGCAAACACCCAGCCGGACCCCGGGGTGGCTTTGAAACCACCAGTGCCCCAGCCACAGTTGAAATAAAGCCCGTTGACCGGGGTATTGCCGATGATCGGACAGGCGTCCGGGGTGGTATCGACGATGCCTCCCCATTGACGGTTCATGCGTACCCGCCTGAAAATAGGAAACATTTCGCAAATCGCCGCGACAGTATGCTCGATGGTCGGGAAACTGCCACGCTGACCGTAGCCATTGTAACTGTCGATGCCGGCACCGATGACGAGGTCACCCTTATCCGACTGGCTGATATAGCCATGGACCGCGTTCGACATGATGACCGTATTGATGACCGGCTTGATCGGCTCGGAAACAAGCGCCTGTAACGGATGGCTTTCGATCGGCATGCGAAAACCCGCCATTTCGGCCAGCACTGAGCAATGACCGGCAACCACCACGCCGACTTTTTTGGCGTTGATCGTACCGCGCGTGGTTTCGACCCCGGTCACCGCGCCATCTTTCTGGTTGATCGCGGTTACTTCGCAGTTCTGGATAATATCCACCCCGCGCAGGTCGGCGCCGCGGGCAAAACCCCAGGCCACGGCATCGTGTCGCGCAACTCCGCCACGGGGTTGAAACGAGGCGCCTAAAATCGGGTAGCGGCATCCCTGGTCGATATTGATCTCGGGGATCGCCTGCTTGATCTCTGCCGGTGTAACCACGTGACCATCTATGCCATTCAAACGATTAGCATTGACGCGGCGCTGAATATCTCGCATATCCTGCAGGTTATGGCCGAGGTTATAAACCCCGCGCTGGCTGAACATGACGTTGTAATTCAAATCCTGGCTCAATCCTTCCCACAGCTGCATCGATTTTTCGTAGAGATGGGCAGATTCGTCCCACAGGTAATTGGAGCGCACGATGGTTGTGTTGCGCCCGGTATTGCCACCGCCGATCCAGCCTTTTTCGAGCACCGCGATATTCGTCATAGCATGCTCTTTGGCCAGGTAATACGCGGTCGCAAGGCCATGACCACCGCCACCGATAATTAACGCGTCGTATTCCTTTTTAGGCTCCGGACTACGCCAGGCGGTAGCCCAGTTTTCGTGGTAACTGATCGCATTGCGCAGCAGTGAAAATATCGAATATTTGCTCATGACAGTGCCGGATTTTTGAGGCGCGTAGCATATCAAGTCTTTTGTCGGCCAGTAAAGCAATGTCTCGCGGCATTGCTGTGGGTGGTCGATAATAGATAGATCCGCGCCGCATTTTAGTTTAAATTAAGGGCTAGCTTCAGCAACAGGAGCTATTTAGATCCCGGTCGCACCGGGTTATTCATCGGTCGTATCATCAGCATTTCTCTACGTTTAGAATTGATTGAATGTCTGATTGTTACCTGGGGAGGGGACTATGAACGAAGAAACAACTAACACCAATTATGAAGTTGGGCAGGATAATATCACGCCTTTCGGGTTCGATATCCATAACCCGGTTTTTCTGATATCGGGCATATCAATTGCCGCATTTATAATCATTACACTGATGTTTCAACAGGGGTCGGCCGAGTTTTTCGCCTGGTTGCGCCCCGCTATAACCAGTAGTTTTGACTGGTTTTTTCTGTCTGCCGGAAACTTCTTCGTGCTTTTTGCCCTGGTGGTCTGTATCTCGCCACTCGGTCGGGTTCGACTCGGCGGGCAGGATGCAACACCCGACTTTGGTTATATCGGATGGTTTTCGATGCTGTTCGCCGCCGGCATGGGTATCGGCCTGATGTTTTTTGGCGTCTCCGAACCGATGTCACATTTCGCTTCTTCGATGGGTGGCATTGCCGTGGGCGACGGCGGAATCCGCACTGACTGGGCTCCGCTTGGCGCGGCGGCAGGTGACGTCGAAGCGGCCAGGGACCTGGCGATGGCGGCAACCATTTATCACTGGGGCTTACACCCCTGGGCCATGTATGCCGTGGTTGGACTAGGACTCGCATTCTTTTCCTTTAACTGCAAGTTGCCATTAACCCTGCGTTCGGTATTTTATCCGCTGTTGGGGGATCGTGTCTGGGGGTGGCCTGGTCACCTGATCGATACTATCGCGGTATTTGCGACCCTGTTCGGGCTTGCCACATCACTGGGATTTGGAACCCAACAGGCACTAGCCGGATTTAATTTCCTGTATGGCTGGGGCACTGGAAGTGTCGCCATCGTATTACTGATAACCTTCATCACCGCTATTGCCCTTGTCTCGGTGATACGAGGTCTGGACGGCGGGGTCAAGGTATTATCAGAAATAAATATGGGACTGGCCCTGCTGTTACTCGCCTTTATCTTCCTGGTCGGTCCCACGGGAGAAATTATTTCCACCATAGTTTCTGGTACTGGCGCTTATATCGCCGATTTTATTCCGCTTTCGATGCCGTTCGGCCGTGAAGACGCCAATTTTTCCCAGGGCTGGACTTCATTTTACTGGGCCTGGTGGATTTCCTGGTCACCTTTCGTGGGGATGTTTATCGCGCGTGTATCTCGTGGGCGCAGCGTTCGCGAGTTTATTATCTGCGTAATTCTGATTCCGACCGCACTTTGCATCATTTGGATGGCAACTTTTGGCGGTACCGCATTAACCCAGGTTATTGCCGATTCCTCTGCCACTGTCGGCTCGGCGGCCCAGGAAATAAAGCTTTTCCACATGCTCAGCGATTTTCCGTTAAGCGGATTGCTGTCATTGATCGGCATTGTCCTGGTGCTGGTGTTTTTCGTGACCTCTTCCGACTCGGGTTCGCTAGTCATCGACACCATCACCGCGGGCGGCAAGACGGACGCCCCGGTATCGCAACGCGTATTCTGGTGTACATTCGAAGGTCTGGCCGCAGCAGTTCTACTGCTGGTCGGGGGCGCCGAGGCACTGAGTGCATTGCAGGCCATGGCCGTTTCCACTGGATTACCCTTTACTGTGGTATTACTAGCCATGTGTGTCAGCCTCTGGATTGGATTAAGCAGGGCCGCAAAGGAACTTTAAAGGCTTCGAGCCCATCCTTTCAGCCGCCGGGATAATTTCCTTATCCCGGCGGCTGTTTAGTTCGTGCGAGGCCGGGACTCGACCCTGACGGGCTCCCAGATTTGATTTGTAAATATGCAGTCTTGTTGCGAAATCGACTGCCTCCCCTCCTGCTTTGCTGCATGCAGGTAAAGCCCGCTCATGTAAACTTCAGTTCTTGATCTCGATCAACACTTGATAACTGATTGATTGTTATTGTGATCGCACACATAGTCAGGAGTAGAATCTCATGTTTTCAACTATTATGGTGCCGGTTGATCTCGCTCATGCCGCCACCGTTGAAAAAGCAATCAATATAGCTGTGGGCATCGGCAAATCCAATCATGCAGATATTTATCTGGTCGGCGTTACTGCCACGCCTCCAGGATCAGTTGCCCACGATCCAGAGGAATACGAGCAAAAACTGAATCAATATGCCGCGGATCAATCTGCAAAGCTCGGCTGCACCCTGAAAGCTAAAGCAGTGCTTTGCAACGACCCTGCTGCCGAGCTGGATCAGGCGCTAGAGCAGGTCGGAAAAGAAATCGGCGTTGACCTGGTGGTGATGGCGTCGCATGTTCCGGGCTTCATGGACCACCTGTTTCACTCAAGAGCCGGGCATCTTGCCACCCATTCCGATATTTCGGTGTTCATCGTCCGCTAAAGGGATTTTTCCCGCCCTCCAACACCCACGGCATCGAAATTGTTTCGAGGCTAGTCTCTGACGTCTGTTATTTGCCTGATCAAACCGCAAGCATCAGTTGATTGCGATGTTTCCGATTTTGCATGATTGAACTAGACTGCTGGCCTCGTTTACCAGACTGATTGTAACCGCATGATCACCAACAATTCGACTTCAAAAGCCATGGCGATGATGATTGCCGCGATGCTGATGTTGCCCGGCATCGACGCAATCGCGAAATGGCTGGCCGGATCGATTTCCTCAGGCCAGGTCACCTGGAGCCGCTTTTTCTTTCAGATCATATTGATGTCTCCACTGCTGCTGCGCACACGCGGACCCTGGTTCACACCGTCCCTGCTGTTGCATGCCGCTCGCGGTTCGCTGATCGCGTTGGCAACACTGTTTTTCTTCTCGGGACTGGCCTACCTGCCGCTCGCCGACGCTATCGCTATCTTTTTTATCGAACCCTTGCTGGTGACCCTGTTATCGGCCCTGTTCTTCGGCGAGGCGATCCACTGGCGACGCATTTCGGCGATCGGCATGGGCTTTATCGGCGCTTTGATTATTATTCGCCCCACATTTTCGGAAGTTGGTTACGCCGCCCTCTACCCGGTGGCGGCAGCGTTTTGCTTTTCGTTTTACATCGTCCTGACGCGCAAACTGGTCAAACACGAAGATCCGATCCGATTGCAGTTTTTTGCCGGTATTTTTGGATGTCTCGTCATGGGCCTCGCGCTTGGTTACGGCAACGCAAGCGATATAGCAATCCTTGCGGCAACCTGGCCAGGCCTGCATGAATGGCTGCTGCTCGGCACCCTGGGTTTGATTGCCACCGGCTGCCATTTGCTGGTCACCTACGCTTACCGGCTGGCTTCGATAGGCATCCTCGCCCCATTTCAGTATGTCGAGATTATCGGCGCCACAATTCTCGGCCTGGTGATCTTCAATGAGTTCCCTGATCCGATTACCTGGCTCGGGGTTGCCATCATTGTCAGCTCGGGAATGTACGTTTTTCATCGCGAGGCAAAACTGGCCCTGACTTGCGGTGATCAGTGACATGGGTTTATATTGTCGCTGAAAATATAACAATACAACCAATAGGAGAGCAGAATGGAGATCGAAACAAAAGCAGTCCACTCGGGCTACAGTCCCGACCCTACTACCAACGCGGTCGCGGTTCCAATTTACCAGACCACGGCTTTCGCCTTCGATGACACCCAGCATGGTGCGGACTTATTCAATCTCGCGGTGCTCGGTAACATCTACAGCCGTATCATGAACCCGACCACTGACGTGCTGGAGCAACGTATCGCGGACATGGAAGGCGGTGTTGCGGCACTTGGGCTGGCCTCCGGGCAGGCTGCAACCACCTATGCGATCCAGACCATAACCGAAGCCGGCGACAACATCATCAGCATGTCCACGCTTTACGGCGGCACCTACAACCTGTTCGCGCACACGTTTCCGCAAATGGGAATTGAGACCCGGTTTGTCGATCCGGAAAACCTGGATTCGATGGCCGCGCTGATCGACGGCAAAACCAAGGCGGTGTATTGCGAATCACTGGGTAATCCGGCGGGAAATATACTCGATATCGAAAAGGTCGTCGAAATAGCGCATGCGCACGGCGTTCCGGTCATCGTCGATAACACGGTGCCTTCGCCTTACCTGTGTCGACCCATCGAGTGGGGTGCGGATATCGTGGTGCATTCACTGACCAAGTATATCGGCGGCCATGGCACCATCATCGGCGGCATGATTGTCGATTCGAACAACTTCGACTGGGTTGCCAACAAGGAACGCTTCAAGCGTTTGAATGAGCCTGACGTTTCCTACCATGGCGTGGTGTTTACCGAGACTGGCCTGCCGCCCTATATTTTGCGTGCACGGGTGGTGCCGTTACGCAACATGGGCGCGGCATTAGCGCCGATGAATACTTTCCTCGCGCTACAGGGCCTCGAGACCTTGCCGCTGCGCATGGACAGAATCTGTGACAACGCACTCACGGTCGCGCAACATCTCGAGGGTAATGCACAGATTGAATGGGTGCGTTATGCCGGACTGGAAAGCAGCCCGCATAAAGCGCTTTGCGACAAGTACCTCGGCGGCAAGGCATCGGGCGTTCTGTCGTTCGGGATCAAGGGCGGCATCGAGGCTGGCACCAAGTTTATTGATGCGCTGCAGTTGATTACCCGACTGGTTAATATCGGTGACGCCAAGTCGCTCGCCTGTCACCCGGCATCGACCACACACCGTCAGCTGGCGCCGGAAGAACTGGCGACTGCCGGTGTTTCTGAGGACCTGGTCCGCCTTTCCATCGGAATCGAAAACGTGAAGGACATTATTGCCGATATCGACCAGGCACTGGACGCAGCCAAGTAGCCACTCACCCCGCCGGGACCATGCGGCCCGGCGGGGATATGGAAAACCTAATGTTTTTTGCGGCGCGCCTTCTTCGCCTTGTGACCTGATGGAGAATGCTTTTCACTGGCGCCGTATTTCGCCAGCCTGACTTTCTTTTTGCGCTGTTTCTCGAGGAGAACCATGATCACCATAAACAATACCAGGCCCCCAGCAGCATAACTCCAGTTCGGGATGTGGAAACGGTTCAGGGCTCCTTCGACATACTTTCCATCGACGAAATTTGCTTCGTGTATGCGTGCGGAGGTATCGTCCCCCCGCTCGAATGTGACGCGCAACTCTGCTTCCAGCGATCCTGCCCGGAGCTTGAGAGCTCGATGGTAATCCTCGTCGTGCAGATGTAGATGCATCGAGTAGTAACCATCGGTGTCGGTTTTGCCGCTGCCGAGTAGCTTTCCTTCCGCGAAGGCTTCTACGGTTAAGCTGTCGATGCCCTGCTGACTGCCATCGAGCACGTAACCCCGGATGTTATAGCGATGATCGGGCTCATGATCAGCCTGGACGCTGGAGAAGAACAGGCTGCCGGCGATTATCGATATAATAATTGCTTTCATGAGGGTTCGATTTACGACCGATTGAACAGAATCAGGTTGCGATGTACTGCCGCAGCGCCTCGGCTTCGGCCTGCACTTCCATGATGCGGCACTTGACCAGGTCGCCGATGCTGATAAATCCGACCAGTTCGTCGCCTTCAAACACGGGAAGGTGCCGTATGTGTCGGTCGGTCATCATCGCCATCGCCTTATTGACAGTATCTTGTGGCGAACAATGGATAATGTCCGCAGTCATCAACTCGGCTACCTCGACATCATGCAGATCCGCGCCATGCGGTCCCATTCCGCCAACAATATCGCGTTCCGACAGGATCCCCACAATCCCGCCATTTGCGTCTTCAACCAACAGCGCTCCTATTTTATTTTCGGAGAGCGTGACCGCCGCTTCAGCGATACAATCCTGCTCTTTTACTTTGAAAATTTGCTGGTTCTTGCCTTGTAACAGTTCGGCTAGTTTCATTTAACCTACCTCCTGGTATTACTTTGTTTGACTATCGCCGGCACTCATAGCGGACGAATGCTGTAAATGATAGGCCTTTTTCGACTATGAAAACAGTCTAATCAGGTCAGGATTCTGAAAAGGCAGAGTCGCAACATCGGCAATGACCGGTCCGGGTGCGGCTACCATCAATATCGCCGAAGCCATTTCCTGGAAATCGTTGCGGAAGTGAATGCTACTTTTCACGACGATGATTTTCTGCCGGGACGGCTCGACCCCGAGGTGGCGGAACATCGACTGGTCCATGGTTTGAATCGGCTTCGAGCCAACCACGACCTGCACGCTGCCGATTTCCAGTAAGGCGGTGCGGCCAAAATCCATGTCTGCACCGGCGAGCATGGGACCGGTCGCAGTAAAACGGCCATCGGAAATGCCGAGGACTTTGAAATCTGCCATTAAAGGCTGGCATCCAGCAACTCCGGATTTACCACCCAGGACAAGTTCAATGGTCGCACCCACGCCGGCAGCGTGCGCGCTGCTTGCAGCCTGTTCATCATTGATCACGCCGACCACGGCCCCAGCCGCCCGCTGCGCCACCAGCTCGCGCAGTATTTCGGTGGTATCACCGAAGCCGCCACCGCCAGGATTATCCTGTGAGTCAGCGAGTATCACCGGTCCGTCAACTCCCGCTGACAACCGAATGGCTTCACTGACACCTTCTTCGACGTTGTACAGCTGACCGCGAAACTCTTCCCTGTGCCGATTTACTTCAGCCAGCAATTCATCCGCCGCCGCGTCGACCGCCTGCGCATCGAAACCGTAAGCCACAATTACCGGGATAACCTCGGCAACGTCGGAAGCCGGAAAGCCGCAGGCAAAAGACAATCCACAGACATCTCCACTAACCTGTTGACACAGGTTGTTATAGACCGAGCGGGCGGGATCCACCAGGGTGCAGCCGGACACGGGGGGAATCAGGAAACCCGGGCGCCGCACCGTAGTGGCCGGAAAACGCGCCAGTTGACGATGCAGGAGCAGATCGAGATGATCCGCGGCACGTGCACCGGTGACTCCCATATCGACGTGGGGATAGGTACGATAGACTTCGAGCAGGCTCGCCTGCGCAATCATTTGATCGCTGATATTGGCGTGCAGATCGAGACTGGCCACCACGGGTACGTCCTCTCCTACCGTCTGCCGCACCCGTCGCAGCAATTCGCCATCGCCGTCGGACACATGGGAGCAAACCATGGCGCCGTGAAGGTCGAGATATACACCATCAAGCGGTGCCGAATCGCTCAGTGTTTCCAGCATCATCCCCGTTATACGTTCAAATGCATCCTCGGTTACATGGGCGCAAGGTGTCGCCGAACACCACAGCAGCGGCACGATTTCGTGGCCCAGAGCTTGCAGTCGCTCGATCGCCCCGGTGATCGGCAGATGCACGCCGCGCACATTGTCCAGCATTTGCATACCGCGACTCAGCGGCGGCCACTCGTCATGTCGCTCGAAAACTTCGTAACCGGCTTGATACGGAGCGAAGACATTGGTTTCATGCTGAACTCCGCCTACGGCAATTCTTGCCATTCAATACACTCCAGGTGCTTGGTGAGACTTGAGCAGCGCATTATAATAGCGGTCAATAGTAATAAACCAGCAAGGGCACAATGTATGGCCAAACGTATCAGAGATCTGGGTATCAACTTGCCAGGAGTCCCCGGGCCGAATAACGCCATCACCGATGTTAATGGTGTCGCCGTTGGTCACCACAACATTATTCAAGGTCACGGCAAACTGATCGTCGGCGAGGGGCCGGTGCGTACCGGCGTTACCGCAGTGCTGCCAGGAAACCGGGATGCGTCGCCCGTGTTTGCCGCCGGATATTCCTTAAATGGCAACGGTGAACTAAGCGGCATGCACTGGGTGGAAGAATCGGGCATTCTGAATGGCCCGATTTGCATCACCAATACGCATAGCGTCGGCGCCGTACATGAAGCCGCCATCCGTTGGTCGAATCAGCACCAGGGCATGGATCTCATGCGTTTTTGCCTGCCGGTGGTGGGAGAAACCTATGACGGGGTGTTAAATGACATCAATGGTTTTCATGTCAAAGCCGAACATGTATTCAGCGCGCTCGACAACGCCCGCGAGGGTGTCGTTGCCGAAGGCAACGTCGGTGGTGGCACCGGCATGATTTGCCATCGTTTCAAGGGCGGGATTGGCACCGCTTCGCGCCAGGTCGTCATTGATGATAGCGAATACACGCTGGGCGTACTGGTTCAGGCCAACTACGGCGTACGCGAGACCTTCACCGTTGCCGGGGTCCCCGTGGGTGAGGAAATCACCGATCTGTTGCCGCAAATGGACGCTGGAGACACCGGCTCCATCATCGTTGTGGTTGCCTGCGACGCGCCGTTTCTGCCACACCAGCTAAAACGCATTGCGCGCAGGGTGCCGATGGGGATGGCGAAAGTGGGATCTTATGCGGGGGATAGTTCAGGTGATATTTTTATCGCTTTTTCAACTGCCAATGCCGTGGGGCAGGACAAACCATGTACCTTGCAAATGTTACCCAATGAGCAAATGGATCCTTTTTTCCTGGCAACGGTGCAGGCGACCGAGGAGTCGATTCTCAATGCCCTGGCGGCGGCCGAGACCATGACCGGTATCGACGATAATACGGTTTATCAATTACCCCAGGATCGTCTGCTATCCATCATGAAAAAATATAATCGCCACAGAACCTCTGATTAAGCCTTAACCGAATTCTTCGAAGGCATCGATCGCCGCGCGGTCATAGCCGAGACTCGCGATCATCAATTGACTGGTATAGGGCATGGCAGGAGAGTGGTCACGCAGCTGCTGCACACTCATGGTTTCTACTACCGCGCCGTTTTGCATAACCGACAAGGATTCGCACATGTGCGCAATCACGGCAAGGTTGTGGCTCACCAGGATGTAGGTCAAACCGTGCTCGCGTTTCAAGCGCATCAACAAGTTGAGGACTTCGGCCTGCACCGAAACGTCGAGTGCCGAGGTAGGCTCGTCGAGCAGGATGATTTCCGGATCGGTAATGAGCGCGCGGGCGATGGATACCCGCTGGCGTTGTCCTCCAGATATCTGGTGGGGATAGCGAAATCGAAACGAGGCATCGAGGCCGACTTCTTCGAGCGCATGTACTACCCGTTGCTCGATCCGGTCGAGACGATGCACGCGAGCCGGTTCGCTTAAAATGGTATCGACGGTGTGACGCGGGTGCAGCGAACCGAAAGGATCCTGGAACACCATTTGTACGCGACGACGAAACTGCTGCGAGCGTGACTGGCCCTGTAGCAACTCCTGTGCGACCTGCATCTCGCCACTAACCCGGGCCACGCGACCGAGCAACCCCGCAAGGGCTCGTAACACGGTGGTTTTACCCGAGCCGGACTCGCCGACCAGGCCGTAGGACTGGCCCTGCTCGACATGGAGCGACACATCCCGTACGGCATGAAAGACTTTCCTGCCATGACCGAAGACGACATCCAGGCTCTGGATATCGATCACTCCGGGACTCCGGGGCTTGTCAGCCAGGACGGGTCGCGCTGCAATACCGGCAACTCGTCATGACCCCCTTCCAGGCTGGGTAAGCAATTGAGCAAACCGCGGGTATAGGGATGTTTGGCCTGGCCCAGATCGGCAGCGGTACATTCTTCCATCACCTTGCCGCCGTACATGATCAGGATCCGGTCACAGAACGAGGCGATCAGGTTGAGGTCGTGACTGATAAAAATAAGACCCATGCCGCGCTCGCTGATCATGTCGTCGAGCACCGCCAGTACCTGCAATTGCACGGTGACGTCAAGCGCGGAGGTGGGCTCATCGGCGATGATAATGTCGGGTTCGGGAATCATCATCATAGCGATCATGATGCGCTGACCCATACCGCCGGAGACTTCGTGCGGATAGGCCTTGTATACCCGTTCCGGTTCACGGATCTTTACTGTCCGCAGCATCTCTAGGGTGCGTAGCCGCGCCTCCTGTTTCGAGGCTTTGCTATGAATGCGAAAAGCTTCTTCGATCTGGGCGCCAACGGTCATCACCGGATTCAGCGAGTACTTTGGATCCTGCATGATCATCGAGATGCCAGCACCTCTTATACGACGCATGGTTCTATGATTCGCTGTTAGCAGATCGGTGCCTTCGAAATCGAGGCGGCGGGCGCTGACCTGTCCACCGGGCGCTGTCAAACCGAGAATCGCGCGGCCGGTTTGTGACTTTCCTGAACCGGATTCACCGACGATACCCAGTTTCTCACGCCCCAGCTCGAAGCTTACGCCTCTCACCGCACGCACCAGTCCGGTGGGCGTGTCGTAGGTGACGTGCAAGTCTTCCACACTCAGCAGTGGCGCTTCGGGAGCTCGTGTCATCGTCTAACCACCACTCTTGGGATCAAACACATCCCGCAGACCGTCACCGAGCAGGTTAAAGCCCAGGCTCACAACCAGAATGGCGATTCCCGGAACGGTAGGTACCCACCACTGATCAATCAGGTATTGTCGACCCAGCGAAATCATGGCGCCCCATTCAGGTGTCGGCGGCTGCGCACCGAGGCCGAGAAAGCCGAGCCCGGCCGCGGTCAGTATGATGCCGGCCATATCCAGGGTGAGCCGGACGATGACCGAAGACAAGCACAGCGGTGTGACGTGGCGCAGAAGAATTCCCGCCGTACTGACACCCTGCACCTGGGCTGCGAGAATAAATTCACTGTTGCGAATGGTCAGCGCCTCGGCACGGGCGATGCGTGCAAACGGCGACCAGGTAGTCAGTGCTATCGCCAACACCGCGTTTTCCAGCCCGGGACCAAGCGCGGCCACCAGTGCCATGGCCAGAATCAAACGCGGAAAGGCGAGGAAAATATCCGTCAGACGCATTAACACGGTATCCACCCAACCGCCGATATAACCAGCCACGGTGCCAACCAGCAGTCCGATCGGCACCACGATTATCGACACCAGGGCGACGATATAAAGCGTAATTCGAGACCCCCAGATAATGCGGTCAAAAATATCGCGCCCAAGTTCATCGGTGCCGAACCAGTGTTCGCTACCAGGTGCCTGCAGGCGCTCGGAGAGATGCAGTTCAAGCCCGTCGGAGGCGGTAATCCAGGGCGCCAGCGCGGCGACCGCTACCAGGCTGGCGATAATCAATAAACCAATAACGGCAACCGGATTACGCCGGAAGGCGAGCCAGCTGATGTAAACTCGCTGACATCGTGCCTGTGATTTCGATTGCGGGATCTCGGCCAGTAACCAGTTACGCAAGGTTATCTCAGCCAACATCAGCGCACCCTCGGATCGACCAGGCGATACAGCAGATCCGATAACAAGTTGATACCGACGAAGCAGATACCGACCACAATGGTGCCGCCCAACACCGCGTTCATGTCGTTGTTAAACAGCGAATTGGTGATGTACTGGCCGATGCCGGGCCAGGAGAAAACTGTCTCGGTGAGCACCGAACCTTCCAGCAGGGATGCGTAGGTCAGCCCGATAATGGTAATCAGTTGTACCAGGACATTGCGAAACGCATGGCCCCAGATGACATTGCGCTCGGGCATCCCCTTGACCCGAGCGGTGAGAATATATTCCTGGCTGAGCTGATCGAGCATGAAACTACGCGTCATACGCGCGATGTAGGCGAGCGCGAAGGTGCCCAGGATCGAGGCCGGCAGAACCAGGTGGGAGAACGCGTTGCGGAAAATTTCCCATTCCCCGGACATGGCCGCATCGATCATCAGCACACCGGTTTTTGGTTCGACGATACCATCGTAGTAAACGTCGAGCCGACCCGGTCCGGCGACCCAATCCAGCCTGGCATAGAAAACCAGCAGCGCTACCATACCAAGCCAGAATATCGGCGCCGAGTAACCGATCAGGCCTATCACACGAACAATGTGATCCGGCCATCGTCCTTTATGAACGGCTGCCACAACACCCATCGGAATGCCGACAAATATTCCGAGCAGGGTAGCGACGGTTGCCAGTTCCAGGGTTGCCGGGAAAAAGCGCAGAATATCATCAGCAACCGGCTGCGCGGTCATGATAGAGGTGCCGAGATCCCCCTCTGCCAACTGCCCAAGATATTTGAAGTACTGGATATAGATGGGCTTATCTAGCCCGAGTTGCAGAAAAACCTGGTCGTAAACCTCTTGCGAGGCCCGGTCACCGACGATGGCGAGCACCGGATCGGCCGGCATTACCCTTCCGATTATGAAAGTGATCGCGGTGAGGCCGATAAAAGTCAGCGCCAGGCTGGCGAAAACACCGACAATCTTGAGCAGATTTGACGGCAGGGCCAGCCCTGGCCCTGCCGATTGCTGGTCGCCTGGAGTGGATTGATCCATCCAGCGGGGTCGACTACTGCTTGATTACGTTACGATAAAAAACGAGGTCAAAGTTTGAACCTGAAACAAATCCCACTACACCTTTGTGTCTTGCCACCTGCTCGTTCTGCTGAAACATAATAACGAAAGGACCTGTTTTTTGCAGCATCGTCTGCAACTCGAGATACTGTTGCTTGCGCTTGTCCAGATCAAGTTCATTGCGCGCCTTGACCGCCAGCATATTACTGGCGTCATCCGCCCAGGCGTTACGCCAGGCAAGCACCCCTGTGAGTTTCGCCTCCAGGCGATTGTCCGGATTATGCGCGAAGGCATCGGCGTTGGAATGAGGATCGACATAGTCCGGCGACCAGCGCGCGAGAATAATGTCATGTTCGCGAGCACGGTATTTCGGCCACAGGGTCTTGCCTTCCAGGGTCACGATATTGGCCTTGATACCGCCTTTGGCGAGATCAGCTTGCACCGCCTGGGCAATCTCCGGGAAGGGAGAATTGGTCAGGGTATGAATGGTGAGTTCAAAACCATCAGCATGACCGGCAGCAGCCAGCAGGGATTTAGCCTTCTCCACATCCTGCTTGTACGGTGTGTCTTCCAGGGCCCCCCACAAACCACCGGGCCAGAAAGCCTGATGCACGACAAATTGTCCCGCCAGGAACGAGTTGGCCATGCTTTCATAGTCAACCAGGTTACGCAGAGCCTGCACGACCTCGGTCTTACCCAGTATCGGGTGACCGGCGTTTGCCGCCATGTAGACGATAGTGCCTTTCGGGTTATTGTCGATAGCGATGCTGGATTTGCCTGACGCGCCCTTGATCTGATCAGGCGTCAGGTTGCGTGCCATGTCGACATCGCCTTTTACCAGCAACAGTCGCTGCGAAGAGGGTTCGGAAACATGACGCAGAATAACCCGCTTCATCCCCGGAGCCCCGTGACGATAGTCAGGATTTGCTTCGAGGGTGACGATTTCGTTTGCCTTCCAGGTTTTAAGGCTGAAAGCCCCCGAACCCGCACTTCTTGACTTGAGCCACTCGTAACCCAGATCGCCATCCTTTTCATTACTCATGACCAGATTCTTATCGACCACGGAAGCAACACCAGCGGACAGGGCATTGAGTACCAGTCCAGGTGAAAAGTCTTCAGTAATGGTAATCTGGAAACGGTTGTCATCGAGAGCCTGTACCAGGCTATCGACGTTGTCTGCAGTCCAGCCGAACTGGGTGATGATAAAGGCCGGGGTCTTGTTCAGCTTGACCACCCGTTGCAGGGACCAGACGACATCCTGGGCGCGCACCGGGTTGCCGGAATGAAACTTGAGCCCCGGGCGCATCCGGAAAGTAATGGTTTTGCCACCACTACTAACCTCCCAGCTCTCGACCACGCCACCCACCAGGGTCTGCAGGTCTTCCGGTTCGAACATCATGACTCGATCGTAAATATTGGCGATAATTTCACCGGTGGTAAGCTCGAACACTTCGGCCGGATCCATGGTAATGATGTCCGCGATGTCCTTGGCCATGACAAAGGTGTTACCCGGCGTCCCCGCCTGGGCCGATCCAAAGCTGAGCATAACCAGGGCGGTAAAACTCAAAAGGATATTTTTTATCTTACTCATTACTCTCTCCACAAGGTTGTATCGATTACTTTTTTTATATTGCTTGCCCGCGCTCAGGCGGGAACCCGAAAAATAGTATCACAAACAACCCGGCAAAGTTGCTATACCTCACTGGTACAAGGGGGCTTTTTTGAGAGGTACTTTGTGCGCAGCTCCCCGTATCTAATTTTCTGATTGGTTCGATTCAATTTGCAGAACACTACAACCTGGGACTCGAATGAAAATTAACCAGCGTTGCCTGATAGCCATCACCCTTGGTGACCCCAATCTGCCAATCTGCTCTAGTGAGATCGACTACATTCTCTTATGCCATTTTGTGGCCATATTTTTTCATAAGATTCCGACATTCATTTCTCAGGAAAATTA
>Ga0209165_10000041_pt1 | contig 63980 bp, 66 predicted proteins | sample tdAd001_FD_187122 | JGI IMG/M metagenome (GOLD analysis project Ga0209165, IMG submission 187122) | Marine sediment microbial communities from the Atlantic coast under amendment with organic carbon and nitrate - tdAd00.1 (SPAdes)... | ecosystem: Environmental > Aquatic > Marine > Coastal >... | reverse complement strand
CTCACGTGGGCTGGTATTCGAAAAAACCCTGACCCAACCTTTAACTCCCTGCGAACCCAGAATATGCCCAACACAGATCAAATCATCATCGTGCTGGCTCATCGCTGATTAAGCCGCAGTCTTGCGCGCTCCCTTGATCAAGCTGGCAACACGTTCACTGGGTTTCGCGCCTTCGGAAATCCAGTAATCGATACGTGTATCATCGAGGCGCAGCTCTTCTTCCTGGCCACGAGCCTGAGGATTGAAGAAGCCGACACGCTCTATATAGCGGCCATCTCTCGGGCTACGGCTGTCACTCACCACTACGTGGTAAAACGGGCGTTTTTTAGCGCCACCGCGTGCCAAACGAATTGAAACCATAAAAATTCTCCAGTATAAATCGACCCAACAGATCGAACCGAACAACTACCATCTGTCATCAGACAACAGCCTACCGCTGACCCCAGGGTCAGAAGACCGCGTATTGTACCTAAATAAACCCGCCTGTGAAGTCCGCAAGCCCTGTTTTTACGTGGAAAATTCGAGAAATGTCCTTTAACCCGTAAATTTATGAAATTTCCGGGTTAAAACGACATTCCGGGGGGAAGCCTGCCTTTCATACCGCGCAACATATTAGCCATGCCGCCCTTGTTGCCCATTTTTTTCATCATGCGTTGCATTTGTTTATGCTGTTTGAGCAGCCGGTTAACGTCCTGGATCTGGGTCCCCGAACCCTGCGCGACCCGGCGTTTGCGCGAACCATTAATGACTTCGGGCTTACGCCGCTCCAGCGGGGTCATGGAATCGATGATCGCGACCATGCTTTTCATTTGCCGGCTATGCGCCGGGTTCTGCATCGCCTGCGCAGCCCCGGATCCCATTCCCGGCAATTTATCGATCAGGTTGCCCAGTCCCCCCATATTCTCCATCTGGGTAAACTGGTCTCTCAGATCCTCGAGATCGAAACCTTTTCCCCGTTTGACCTTGCGTGCAAGTTTCGCTGCTTTTTCGTGATCGACCTTTTCCTGTGCCTGCTCCACCAGCGACAGAATGTCTCCCATGCCGAGAATGCGTGACGCAATCCGGTCGGGATGGAACGCTTCCAGCGCGTCGGTCTTTTCTCCGGAACCGATAAACTTGATCGGCTTGCCGGTAATGTGCCTGACCGATAAAGCTGCGCCGCCACGCGCGTCACCGTCGGTCTTGGTAAGCACCACCCCGCTCAACGGCAAAGCATCGTTAAAGGCCCTGGCGGTATTGGCGGCATCCTGACCGGTCATACTATCGACCACAAACAGGGTTTCAGCCGGGTCCACCGCATCATGAATAGCGCGGATCTCATCCATCATCTGCTGATCGATAGCGAGACGTCCGGCGGTATCAAGAATCAGCACATCGGCATTTGCCCGAAGCGCCGCTGAAACCGCATCGAGGGCAATAGCAACCGGTTTTTGCTGGTTATCGCTGGGATGAAAATCGGCTCCAACTTCTGCCGCCAGCGTCTGCAACTGTTGGATCGCAGCGGGACGATAGACGTCGGCACTGGCCACCATAACCGACTTTTTCTCAACCTCCAGCAAGCGGCGGGCAAGTTTAGCCACGGTGGTGGTCTTACCAGCACCTTGCAACCCCGCCATCAATACGATCACTGGTGGTTTGCGTTTCAGGTCGAGACTGTCGTGCACCTCACCCATAATCGAGACCAGCTCGTCATTGACGACCTTGATCAATGCCTGGCCGGGTGAAAGGCTGGAAATAACATCCTGGCCCAGTGCTTTTTCGCGCACCGCCTCGATGAAATCCTTCACTACCGGTAACGCAACATCAGCCTCGAGCAGAGCCATACGCACTTCACGCAGGCTATCGCGGATATTATCTTCGCTTAAGCGCCCCTGGCCGCGCAGATTCTGCAGCGTCCTGGATAGGCGATCAGTCAGGTTTTCGAACATCGGGTGGTCTCGTAACGGTGCAAAGGCGGCATTATAACAGTGCGCTCAGTCGAAAGAACCTCAGAATTTGAATACTTCGCCGCCCTTCAGCTGGTGAATTTTGAATTCGGGCATTGCATCGACACATTCCTGGAAAATCACTTCTTCGTCACCCGGTTTGAAATGGGTCAGCCAGACGTCAGGACGGTGTTTCATTTTTAGAATATCTTCACCCAGCAACTGCGGGCAATAGTGTTTGGAAACCTTGCTGAGTTCGAGATCGCTGTTCGAGAAAGCAGTCTCGACAAATAACAAATCGACATTTTCATAGCCGTTGAGTGCATCCCAGAGCGTGTCGTTAGTGGTGGTATCCCCACTAAAGGCCACGCAGTCACGTTGAGTCGACAGGCAGTAACCGACCCCGGGTACCGTATGGTTAACCTGGATCATCTCGATCTCGCGCGACCTGATGGTGATTTTATCGCCCGGATTCATGGTTTCGAAACGAATCGACGGATTTTCCCTGCTCGGCAGTTCCGAAAAATCGGGCCAGATGGTCCAGTTGAAAATATGCTCCTTGAGAGCCGCGATAGTTTTTTCCTGTGCATGCACAACGATGGGCTCGTCGTGCACACCGAACATACTGTCGGCAAGCAGCGGCAACCCTGCAATATGATCCATATGCGAATGCGTCAGAAAAATATGTCGGATACCAGTCATCTCGTTGAGCGGCAAATCACCGAGCCCGGTACCGGCATCAACTAACATATCCTCGTCAATAAGGAAGGAGGTGGTGCGAAGATTTGCACCTATTCCACCTGCCCACCCAAGTATTTTAATTTGCATATACTTAAATCGATTGCCCGGTAACGATAAAGGAAACATCCAGCCCTGGTTCAATTCTATAGCAAACACGAGCGGGGTTGGCGCAATTATTTATCCTCACAACAGGAAACCAGGGATAAACCAGGTTGCGTAGCGGGCAACTATAGTACAGCCCGGGAGCAATAAATCCGCGCTGGTTCACACTTCACAGACCGACCAAAGCCCCTGACATGTACACATTATTCGTTACGCCACACTAGTGCGATGACCAGGATTTTCGGTTACACTTTGTCGCCTCAGCCACTGATCGAAAATAATGTTCCCCACCACCGCAAGCACGCTCGCCGCCCTACTCTACTGCTTGTCTGCATTTCTGATTTTCAAACAACTCGGCACGGCACATCGCCAACGCTGGGTTGCAATGGCGCCTGCGGTTATTGCAATGCTATTGCAGGCGGCGGCACTTAACGCCCTGATTATCCAGCCGCAAGGCCTCAACCTGGGTTTCTTCGCCGCCTTTTCGTTGATCGCGTGGCTGATTTCTATCCAGATTTTACTGAGCAGCATATATCGCCGCATCGAAAGTCTCGGTATCGTCGTTTTCCCGATTAGCGGCATCGCGTCGGTAGCCGCCAGCCTGCACTTCCCGGATCATTTGATCAGTATCACTAACAATGCCGTGCAGGGACATGTCATGGTATCGATAATCGCATACAGCCTGATTACGCTGGGCGCGTTCCAGGCCGGTTTGCTCGCCTACCAGGATCGCTCGATCAGGCAACATCACCCGGGCGGCTTCATCCGCTTCCTGCCCCCACTGCACGACATGGAAACCCTGCTGTTTCAATTTCTCGGTTTCGGCTTCATCTGCCTCAGTGCTTCGCTGTTGAGCGGCTTCATCTATCTCGAAGATATATTCGCGCAACACCTGGTGCACAAGACCGTGTTATCGATTGTCGCCTGGATTATCCTCGGAGTACTGCTGTTTGGCCGCTTTAAATTTGGCTGGCGCGGCAAAACCGCCATCAACTGGACCCTGGCGGCATTCGTCTTCCTGATGCTTGCTTTCTTTGGTAGCAAGCTGGTGCTTGAGTTCATCCTCTAATATCGTGCGCCATTTGAGTTGAACGAAATTCCCCTATATTGGCTGTTTATTGCTTTCGTGGCGCTGATCATGCTGTCGGCCTTCTTTTCAAGTTCGGAAACCGGGTTGATGAGCCTGAATCGCTATCGACTCAAACACCTTGCTGGCAAAAACCATGGCGGTGCGGTACGTGCAGTAGCATTGTTAAAGCAGCCGGACAAGCTGATCACGCTGATATTGCTAGGTAACAACTTCATTAACATTCTGATTACCCAGCTAGCGACCTATATCGGCTATCGACTATACGGCGAAGCCGGCATCGCCATTGCGGCGGGTGTGTTGACGCTGGTATTACTATTGTTTGCCGAAGTGACTCCCAAGACCCTGGCGGCGGCCTATCCGGAGAAAATAGCACTCCCGGCCGCTTATGTTTACCAACCGCTGGCCAGGATTTTGCTCCCCGTGGTCGCGATTATCGACTGGCTGGCCAAGCTGGTTTTGAAAATATTCTTGATTTCGGCAAAAAAGTCGGATAACGACGCGCTGACCTCCGAGGAATTGCGCGTTGCAGTCAATGAAACCAGCGGCCTGATTCCAGATTCGCACCGCGACATGTTGCTCAGCATACTCGACCTCGAAAAAGTAACCGTCGACGATATCATGGTACCGCGTAGCGAAATAATCGGTATCGATCTCGAAGACGACTGGCATGACACTCTGAAGCTTATTACCAATTTGTCTTATACGCGCATTCCGATTTACGCCGACAATATCGACAACCTGATTGGTATTGCGCAAATGCGTAAGATTCTGCCGCTGCTGTTAAACGATGAATTTAATCCGGAAAGCCTGGTCGACCTGACGCGAGAAGGATATTTTATCCCGGAGGGAACCCCACTCACCACGCAATTGATTAACTTTCGCAAGAACAAGAGGCGCATCGGGTTTGTTGTCGACGAGTACGGGGATATCCAGGGACTGGTTACGATCGAAGATATCCTGGAGGAAATAGTAGGCGAATTTACGACCGATCCAACGGCCTTGCACCAGGATTTTTTCCAGGATGCCGATGGCAGCTTTCTGGTCGACGGCGCAACTCATATCCGCGATATCAATCGCAATCTCCATATCCAGCTGCCTAGCGAAGGCCCCCGCACCCTGAACGGGCTGATACTGGAGCATATGGAGTTCATTCCCGAGTCCGGCACCAGTTTAAAAATCAACGGCTACCCGATCGAGATTATGCAGGTAAAAAATAACATGGTGAAAACGGTGCGTATTGCTCTGCCAGAAGACACCGATACGACCAGCCTACAATCCGAGCTACCGCTCGATGGTTAGCCCGCATATTGCACCAGTGGGTCTCAGGCCTTGATATAATCAATTGAATTGAAAGAGTAAAAAGATGTTTTTATCGGCAAGACTAAAAAAACAGTTTGTCACCGGCCTGAGCCCTATCCCGGCCCTGACTTGCTCAGATACGTCTGAACTTAGGCTTCCCTCAATCCATAGCTATGGCTATGGATTTCGGTCCAGCCCTGCGTTCAGTCGCATCTGTCCTGCGTCAGCATCCGTGATACTGGTGCAATATGCGGGCTAAGCAACATGCCCAGTTTCAATGTCGTGAATGCGCGACCCTGTGGCCAAAGTGGTCGGGGCAATGCCAGGACTGCAAAAGCTGGAACAGCATCGAGGAAATCCCGGCACTGCAGGCAGCTTCCACCAATGCAACCGCCTGGCACGGAGCCAGCAGTGGCCCGAGTATAATTACGCTCGACCAGGTACCGACCAGCGAGACACCTCGCTTTAGCAGTCAGATTGATGAGCTCGATCGCGTGCTTGGGGGCGGCCTGGTGGAGGGCTCGGTTGTGTTGTTGGGCGGCGATCCCGGGATCGGCAAATCGACCATCCTGTTGCAATGCATGACGCTGATCAGCCAGCAGCGCAATGCCCTTTACGTGACTGGCGAGGAATCCCCGCAACAGGTCAGCATGCGCGCCAGGCGTCTCGCTCTTCCCGGTGACAGTTTGCAGTTGCTTAGTTCGACCTGTGTCGAGGAAATTATCGCGCAGGCCGGCGCCAGCAAGCCCACGATAATGGTCATCGATTCGATCCAGACCATATTCAGCAATAGCCTGCAATCGGCACCTGGTTCGGTGAGTCAAATCCGGGAAAGCACCGCCATGCTGGTCAGATTTGCCAAACAATCCAATGTCGCGATCTTCCTGGTCGGTCATGTTACCAAGGAAGGGCAGTTGGCGGGACCACGGGTACTCGAACACATGGTCGATACCGTGCTTTATTTCGAAGGCGATGCCACCACCCGCTATCGCGTTATTCGCGCGGTCAAGAATCGATTCGGCGCGGTCAACGAACTTGGCATCTTCGCGATGACCGACGCGGGCCTGAAACCGGTGAGTAATCCCTCGGCAATATTCCTGGCACAGCACGACCAACCGGTATCGGGCAGCGTAGTCATGGTTTCACGTGAAGGTAGCCGTCCAATCCTGGTCGAAATCCAGGCGCTGGTCAGCGAATGCCATAGCGGCCATCCGCGGCGGCTCAGCGTCGGTCTCGAGTCGAACCGACTGGCCATGTTAATCGCTATTTTACAACGTCATGGCAGCATTCCACTGTATGAACAGGATGTGTTCATCAATGCCGTGGGAGGTGTACGCATCACCGAAACCGGTGCCGACCTCGCCATTATACTGGCTATTTTATCCAGTTATCGGGATCGGCCACTCAACCGACGGTCACTGGTATTTGGTGAAGTTGGTTTGTCGGGAGAAATAAGACCGGTAGCCAATGGCGAGGAACGTTTACGTGAAGCCAGCAAGCATGGCTTTGAAACGGCGATAATTCCGCAGGCTAATATGCCCAGGCGCGGCGCCATGAAAGATCTCAAGTTAATCCCGGTCAGTCATTTAGCTGATACGCTGGATGCATTATAATCGCGTTTATCCGATTGCGAGTAATGACATGACCGAAAATAAAGACAAGCTCAAAGACTTCGAAAAATCCCTGCAACACCTGGAAAAGATCGTCAGTAATATGGAATCCGGGGAACTGGGACTGGAAGAATCGCTTGAGCAATTTGAGAAAGGCATCAAGTTGGCAAAGAACTGCCAGGATACGCTTGCCAACGCCGAATTACGGGTCGAACAATTAATTGAAAAAAACGGACTACAGCAAACCGTTCCCTTCGAAGACCTAGATGAAGATTGATGCCCAGGATTTCGCGTCTCTCGTTGAGGAATTTCAGCACAGAGTAGACTCAGCCCTGGATCAATGGCTTCCCGTGGCAGATGTCAACCCCATGCGTTTGCATCAGGCGATGCGTTACGCGGTGCTTGCTCCCGGGAAACGAGTACGCCCGATTCTGGTGTACGCGACCGCATCCGCACTAGGTATTCCGCTGAGCAGAGTCGATGGCGCCGCCAGCGCGGTAGAAATAATACATGCCTATTCGTTAATTCATGATGACCTGCCCGCCATGGACGATGACGATTTGCGTCGCGGTCGACCCACCTGCCATCGTAAATTCGATGAAGCTACCGCTATTCTTGCAGGTGACGCATTGCAGGCGCTGGCGTTTTATATTCTGAGCCACGATCCACAGATGACTGAAGATGCATCGGCACGCTTGCAGATGATCGAAAAACTATCCCTGTTTTCCGGTTCACGAGGCATGGCAGGCGGACAGGCCATCGATCTGGCGGCAGTCGGCAATAGCTTGAATATCGCCGAGCTTGAAACCATGCATATTCATAAAACCGGTGCCTTGATTCGAACCTGCGTACAGCTTGCCGCGCTTAGTACAGATAGCCTGAGCGAAACGCAATTCAAAGCACTTGATTCCTTTGCCAAATGTATAGGCCTGTCATTCCAGGTACAGGATGATATCCTAGATGTCACCGGTGACACTGCCACCCTGGGTAAAACGCAAGGCGCCGACAGAGCATTGAACAAACCCACCTTCCCATCGGTGATCGGACTGCAGGCTTCGTACGAAAAAGCACAGGAGCTGCATCAACAGGCATTGCAGGCGCTTTCGATTTTTGGTGAGGAAGCTGACATTTTAAGGTATATTTCGGCCTGGTTTGTCGAGCGGAAAAACTGAACGGGGCGTCGTGCTGGATAGCTATTCATTGAATGATATAAACGAAACATTCCCACTACTGGCGCAGATCGACAGCCCCGCGGACCTGCGTGAGCTCGACGAGAGCCAGTTACCGGAACTGGCGACAGAAATCCGCGCCTTCCTGTTGCAAAGCCTGTCGCAAACCGGTGGTCATCTCGCCTCCGGCCTGGGATCGGTGGAGATCACGATTGCGCTGCATTATCTGTACAACACGCCCAATGATCGCCTGGTCTGGGATGTCGGTCATCAATGTTATCCGCACAAAATTTTAACCGGACGGCGTGGTCAAATGGCTAGCCTGAGACAACGCGGCGGCCTTTCCGGTTTTCCCAAAATTTCCGAATCTGAATACGACCATTTTGGCGCTGGCCACTCGAGTACCTCCATCAGTGCCGCCCTCGGTATGGCAATCGCAGCCAGCTCGCAATCCATCGAGCGAAAAGCGGTGGCTATTATTGGTGACGGCGGCATGACTGCGGGGATGGCCTACGAGGCACTCAATCATGGCGGTGCCATCGACAATGATTTACTGGTTATTCTGAATGACAATGAAATGTCAATTTCACCCAATGTCGGCGCCATGTCGAAGTATTTATCCAGTATCTGGTCCGGGAAGATTTACACGAGCCTGCGTTCGGGCAGCAAAAAAGTTTTAAAAAGAATTCCCAGCGCCTGGGAACTGGCCAAACGAGCCGAGGAACACGTCAAGGGAATGGTGACACCGGGGACCTTGTTCGAAGAACTCGGATTCTCATACTTTGGGCCCATAGACGGTCACAATCTGAGTGACTTACTGTCGTTGATACGCAATTTGCAACATATACCCGGTCCGCGCATGTTGCACATAGTCACGCGCAAAGGTAAGGGTTATCCGCCGGCGGAGGAAGACGCCTGCAAGTTTCACGGGGTTGGACCATTTGATGCAGAGACCGGCGAGGTTAAATCTTCAAGCACGCCGGGCTTACAGTCTTACACCAATATTTTTTCGGACTGGCTGGTCGCCAGGGGCAAGCAGGATCCGAAGCTGCACGCAATAACCCCGGCCATGCGTGAAGGCTCGGGGCTAGTTAATTTTTCAGCCGAGATACCGGAGCGTTACCACGATGTCGGCATAGCCGAGCAGCATGCAGTAACCCTGGCTGCCGGAATGGCCTGCGATGGGCTCAAACCAGTGGTCGCTATTTATTCAACTTTTCTGCAGCGTGCCTACGATCAATTTATCCACGACGTCGCCGTGCAGGGCCTCGATGTAACCTTTGCGGTCGATCGGGCTGGCGTTGTTGGCGCTGATGGCGCGACGCACACCGGAAATTTTGATATCGCTTACTGTCGCTGTATTCCAGACATCGTCATGATGGCCCCGGCACACGGCGAGGATATGTTTGAGTTACTCAACACAGCATACGAGTATCCGGGACCCGCACTGGTTCGTTTTCCGAGAGACAGCGTTGCCCGGCCCGAGGCGGTAAACATTGACGCAGGTGTTGAGATTGGCCAGGCGTTGCAGGTTAGAAGCGGTAAGCAAACCGCACTACTCGTGTTCGGCAGCCTTTTTAGTATCGCAGAACCAGTCGCCGAAGCGTTGGACCTAAGCCTGGTCAATATGCGTTTTATCAAACCTCTCGATGAAGCGCTAATTTTGGATATGGCCTCCAGTCACGATTACCTGGTGACACTGGAAGACGGGAGTATTACGGGCGGCGCGGGATCGGCAATACTCGAGTTTCTCAACCAGCAGCGCATCAGTATCCCGGTATTACGTCTCGGCCTCGGCGATGTATTCCCTTCGCAGGGCAGTCGGGACCAGGTACTTGAAGATTACGGACTCGATTCAGTAACGCTGAGTAATTCGATCGTCGAATTTACCCAGGCCTAGCCAGTTTGTATTGCTCTCGCCAGGTCGTGATTAACCCGACGACAATATATATTGTTGCCGGTTAATTGATGCTATAAATTCTGTTGTCGATTTTTCCGGTGCCTCCCGGATTAGCTTAAATAATGGCTTCCACCCTGGGTTTCCCCTACAATGGGCGCTGTCGAGCTTTAGAATCCGACAAAATATCCACAAGCTACAAGAGTAATATTATGTCTGAAACAGTATCCGGCACAGTTAAGTGGTTTAACGATGCCAAAGGTTATGGTTTTATTTCCCAAGAGGGTGGAAAAGACGTTTTTGTTCATTACAGCGCCATTCAATCTGAAGGTCACAAAACACTTCAGGAAGGCCAGGCCGTAACCATGAAGGTTACCGATGGCGCCAAGGGTCCGCAAGCTGAAGACGTCGCCCCCGCTTAGTTCATAATAATAACAAAAGAGTTACCTACCCCCTGATTCCAGCCCGCCGCTGGCTGGTTCAGTCAACAGGCGAAATCGATGATTCCGCTAACAGTCCGCCTGTCGTTAAACAATTCGCACATCATCGACCGCACGGCTATCGCCATTGGCGATAGTTAGTGGGATAATCCCCGCAATGAATATTTGCCTTAGACTGGATGCACAGTATAATAACCTACCTTTTTACTCAGTTATTGTCATGCCATCGTTATCAACCACATGCATTGCTCTTTCAGCAAGCTGCAGCAGTACAAGCAGGGCTTGTATAAGGATTAAGTAATGAATGGTGAACCCGCAACTGAAACGGTTTCGGCGATCCCCGATGTTCAGGGATCCGCGGACACTCGCGAACTCGCAATTAACAAAGTCGGCATCAAGGACATCCGACATCCGGTTATAGTCAAAGATCGCTCCGACGGCCAGCAACACACCATAGCAACATTCAGCATGTTCGTGTTTCTGCCCCATCAGTTCAAGGGCACCCATATGTCACGCTTCGTTAAAATTCTTAACGATCATGAAAAAGAAATATCCTATACCTCGTTCAATGAAATGCTCCTCGAGATGGCCGACCTTCTGGAAGCGGAATCGGGTTATATCGAAATGAATTTTCCCTATTTCGTAAATAAGCAGGCACCCGTTTCCAGGGTGGAATCATTGCTCGATTATGAAGTGTCGCTGATCGGCGAAATCAATTCAGGTGTCAGCAGCACCCGAATCAAGGTGCAAGTTCCAGTGACCAGCCTGTGCCCGTGCTCCAAGTCGATTTCAGACTATGGCGCCCACAATCAACGCTCGCATGTAACGCTTAGTGCGAAAATCAGTGGCTTCATCTGGATAGAGGAACTTATCGATATTGTCGAACAGCAGGCCTCATGTGAACTTTACGGACTGCTCAAGCGACCCGATGAAAAATACGTCACCGAACGGGCCTACGATAATCCGAAATTTGTTGAAGATATGGTGCGCGATATTGCCGGCGAGCTGAACAAGGACGACCGCATTAGGCAATATGTTCTTGAATCGGAAAACTTCGAATCTATCCACAACCACTCTGCCTATGCCTTAATCGAGTTCGATAAAGACTCCGATTAATTCCGCTAGACCGAGATCCAGCCGAAACCTGCTTCCTGGTCGGCAAGTATCGGAACGGGAACATCAGGCACCGAGCGAATCAACCCGTCAACGATCACGGCTGTATTGTTTTTCTCCGAAATATGCGCGGCGATCAGGCAGTTAAGGTTGCCAGTATCGATCTGACGCAACAAATCAAGCGATTGCTCGTTAGACAGGTGACCGAGATTTCCACCAACACGTTGCTTCAGCATATCCGGATATGGACCATTCGCCAGCATGTCCACGTCATAGTTAAACTCCAGCAACAGCGCGTCCAGACAACTGAATGCGTCGACGATGTGACGGGTAATATGGCCGGTATCGGTCAGGATGCCAAGCCGCTTGCCATTGTCGAGTTGATGGAAAATAAATTGTAACGGTTCGCTGGCGTCATGCGGCACGGTAACCGGTACAACTTCAATGCCGCCGATTGTGACCGCATGTCCGGCCACCAGCCGCTGGTATTCAAAGTCAGGACTAAGTGCGGCGCGAGCAGTACCAACTGCCGTCCATAGCGGAATTCCATGATTCACACACAGGCGTTCGACCCCGCCACTGTGGTCGCCGTGCTCATGCGTGAGCAAAACCGCGTCGATTGAATCGGGTTCGACTTCCAGTCGATCAAGCCGACGCCTGAACTGTTTTAACGAAAACCCGTTGTCTATCAGTAAAGTGGTATTCCGATACTCCACCAGGGTTGCGTTGCCCCGACTGCCGCTGCCCAATGACGCTATGCGCATATCGATTACCTGATTTTCTGGAACAACAGTTTCATGAATGCGCTGCCCTCTAGAGATGTGTCGAATTGCCCCGTATCGTCTTCCAGTATCATCCGTGTGGTTTGATTGCTTTCCTCGGAAAAAACCAGCGTGAGCTTTATTTCGCCTTCCTTTTCTTCGGATTGGAATGAAAAGAATCCTTCCCCCTCGGTAACTTCGAGGGTAGGAGTCTTGATGAAAATAACACCTTCACCGGAGAGCCCGCTTTTGAACTCGAAACTGACAATATCAAAATTCATTCGTTCAAGCTGATGAAATACCCGATTCCAGGCGATCTGGTAAACATCATTTATAATCAGGAAAGGCGATCCTTCATCGGCATCGACACTCAGAACTGCGCGTGGCTTAAACAGCTTTATGTTTGCCTGTTGCTGTTCGACCTCATCATCCTGCAAGCCGAGATATATCATCAGACGAGACAACATTTCGATTTCGAGCTCGGGTTCGGGTGGGCGAAAAGCCCATTCGCTATCATTGTACTCATCCTTTCCCGGGCTCTCAGTACCAAGCACGTGTGCGTACCCGGTACCCCGATGGGCAATATAGATTCGATTCAAATTACTCGTACTATCACGTTCGATCCGGGTTCTGTACTGATCCTGGCTGGCCGAAAGATCATCACTGGTAAACAGTTTCTCATACCATATGCTATCTTTTTTACCGCCTTCGTCCTTGTATATCCACTCGGTTTGCATCAGGCCGATTACCGGCTCGTCAACAATCAGGCGATAACCTTCCGCCGCCCAGAAATTCTTTGCCAGCTGATAGAGGTTATCCACCGGATCCTCAACCCGAATCCAGTACATATCTCCATTGCTTTCCAGTTGTATGGAGTCTACCCTGGCCAGCACCGGAATCTTGTCCCTCTCCGGGTTGTCAGCATCGCCTGAAAGTGTAGCCGGCAGTTCGAACTTGGACTCGATTTGAGATCCGGCAAGATCGGGAGGTAGCTCCAGCGGTGGGCCCAGAGTCGAATCCTGGTAAAGAAAATCACCGCTTTTACAAGCGGCAAGTAACGCAACCAGTAAAACAAGCACTGTAAGTCGTGCAAACTTCATAAAGCACCTGCGGAAACTAAAGCCTGCCTGAGCGGTTGCTGATGCTTTACATCGAGAACCGTCATCGGTAAGCGCAGATTCAATTCACCGAATCCCATCTGGGATACAGCCCATTTGACGGGTATCGGGTTAGACTCGATAAACAGCAATTGGTGCAATAGTGCGATTTCGGCATCAGCTTCGCGGGCTTCGGCCGCCTTGCCCGCCAGTGCGAGCTGGCACATATTAGCCATTTTTGCCGGCACCACGTTGGCGGTAACAGATATAGCGCCATGGCCACCGTTAAGAATAAACTCACAGGTTGTCGAATCGTCGCCGGTAAGCAAGGCAAAATCATCATCTACCTGGCTTTTTATATCGGCCAGTCGCTGCATACTGCCGGTGGCTTCCTTGATACCGACTATATTGCTCACCTTCGCCAGCTCGGCGACGGTATCGGCTTGCATGTCACAGGCTGTGCGCCCTGGTACGTTATACAGGATTTGCGGAATACTAACCGCTTCGGCTATAGCCTGGTGGTGCAGAATAAGACCCTTCTGGGTTGGCTTGTTATAGTAAGGAGTGACCAGCAACGCTGCATCCGCCCTGCTTGTCCCGGCACACCGGGTGAGCTCGATGGCTTCCGCGGTTGAATTGGCGCCAGTTCCGGCGATCATTGGCAAGCGTTGATTGATTATCTCGTAACTCTTGTGCAACAAATCGCAATGTTCGGCAGGGCTTAGCGTGGCGGACTCACCAGTAGTACCGGCGATAACAAGCGCTTGAGTGCCTTCGCGTACATGAAAATCGATCAGTGCTTCGAGTTGTGAAAAATCGACATCACCATTGCCCAGCATTGGTGTCACCAACGCTACAATACTGCCTTTAAACATGATTAACCCCTGCTACCCCATGGCCAATAAAGGGGCGTATGTTATAAAGAAAAGCGGTCATTTTGAAGTGATTCCTGCTTATGCAGGAATCTTATTTTACGACGTAACTCCTGCGCATTCGATAACTTGATTTCGAGACACCATTTCAAGTTTCCGGAAAGGCGCTTCACGTATTCCATAATTTGACCACGAGACGCTGTTTCAATAGCCCGGACAGGTGCTCCGCGCCTTCCGAAACGTCGAACAAGTCCAGCAGAGGTATCGGAAAGACACCTCTGCTGGACTCATTCGACAACCAGTTCTCCAGTTGGCCACGCCTTGATAATCGCTTGAATCAGCGTCGCCAGCGGAATGGCAAAGAAAACACCCCAAACACCCCACAGACTACCGAAGAATACAACCGCGACAATAATTGCAACTGGATGCAAATTGACTACTTCTGAAAAAAGTAATGGTACCAGCAGGTTACCATCAAGAAACTGGATGAAAGTATAAATCGCCATCAACCAGCCAAACTCGGATGTGAACCCCCACTGGAAAAAAGCAATAAGCGCCACGGGGAAAGTTACCACCGTAGCGCCAACATACGGAATTATCACCGAGAGTCCAACAGCTAGACTCAGCAACATTGCGTAATCGAGCCCCATCACCGCGAACGCAACATAACTAGCCGACCAGATAATTAACACTTCAATCACCTTGCCACGTACATAACTCGCGATCTTGATATCGAGTTCCGCCCATACAGTGCGTAGCAATCTACGCTCATCGGGCAGAAAATCTGCAAGCCAGGCGATAATCATCGCCTTGTCTTTTAAAAAAAAGAATACCATCAAAGGCAGCAAAATCATGTACACCAGAAAGGTGATTATGCTAACTACCGAGGAAAATGACAAACTCACCACGCGTTGCCCGAAAGAGGTTAACTCGATGCGTGCCAGGGTCAAAATTTCCTCAATCTGACTGGCGGAAACATAATCGGGGTACTCTTCCGGCAAGTGCAACAATAGCTGCTGCCCCTTGCTCAACATGTTCGGCATTTCACGAAACAGTTCACTAATTTGTTTGGACAGCAGTGGCAACAAGACGAAAAAAGCCAGCAGGATCGCCGTTATCATGAGCGCAGTCACGATACTCGCTGCCACCGTTCGCCCAAGATTAACCTTTTGCAACCAGGGAACCATGCCCTCTGCCAGGTAAGCGATAATGAGAGCGACCAGGATTGGCATCAAATGAGTATTGAGGACGAATACGAGGAGTCCGCCAACAATCAGGATAAACGCAAATATCACCGTTTGCGGATCGGTGAAATAGCGGTGGTACCACTGCTGTAGAATCTCAAACATGATGCAATGACTCGCTTAAATAGCCCCGCTCGGTGCTAGGCATGTTTCCCGAAATACGCCTTCGCAAACTCAAGCAGTTTTTCCATAACCGCGACGCGGAATTTCTGTCGCTGACGCACAAATGAAAAAGGGCGACTCAACGGTGGATCAAGTTGTAGTTCACACAATGTATTCAATTTCAATTCCTTGCCGATTATCGAGCGAGAAATAATTGTTATCCCCATACCAGCTTCGACTGCACCCTTGATCGATTCGGGGCTACCAAGCTCCAGACAGATATTCATATCACTGAGCCTAACCTTTGCTTCCAACAGATACTGCATAATGAAATCTCGTGTGCCTGAACCTTCTTCACGACTGACAAATGGATATCTGACAATATCGGCAGCCTTGACTCCGGCGCCACTTTTTGCCAGCTCATGATCCGGAGCGACTACCACGACCAGTTGATCGTCATGACAAACTTCGACTATGAGGTTTTTGTTACTTACCGGTGATTCGACCAGGCCGAGATCGATCACGTTTTGTTCCACCATCGATACGATCCCCTCGGAATTCGAAACCTTGAGTCGTAAATTAATATCCGGGTACTGGCTCTTAAATTCGCCCAGTAAAGCCGGCAACATGTATTCTGCGATAGTGGTGCTCGCGCCTATAGTGAGTGCGCCACTAATTTCGCCGGTTAAATCCCGTACTTTATTTTCCATCTCGGCGTACAAATCAAAAATGCGTTCGGCAAACTCGGAAACGCGTTCCCCGGCCGGAGTCAGATTAACCTTGTTGTGAGTGCGATCAAACAGTCGGGTGTTAAAGTACTCTTCCAGTTGACGAACCTGGAAAGTGACCGCTGGCTGAGTCATATGCAACGCTTCAGCCGCTTTGGTAAAACTCAGCAACCTGGCAACGGTATGGAAAACCTTGAGCCTGCGATCACTCATCGCGTGATTTAACCCATTTAGACGGGCTAATATTGTATATTGTTTTTATACATACCTACAGGATAGATAAAATTGATTGATGATAGGTTTTTGAAACCGAAGCGAGAATCCAGAGTTAACTTAAAAAAAGATTGTAAATATTTGGATGACAACTATTCTTTGGATTCATAAACTGTAGAATTTGAAGCGAAAATAGGAAAACCATGCGCTATTTGATCTACCTGACATTACTGGCTTCAACATCGTTAACCGCGGGATCTATTCACAAGTGGACTGATGCAGACGGTAATGTCTTCTATGGTGACAACCCGCCGACTTCGGCAAAAACCGAGGGTGTGCGGGTACAATCGGCGCCCAGCAACCCTGGTAAAGCGCTGCCCAGGTTGTCTTCACCAGATAGTCCCGTAGCCGCCGATAGCGACATCCCGGCTACCGACAGCAACGGCAATATCCCCGCGGACCAGGCCAAAATCGCCTGTGATAACGCGCAGGAGGACCTCGATGTAATTGGGCGCAGTAGCCGGGTAAAAATTAAATCGACCGACGGTACGACCCGCTATCTTACCTCCGAGGAAATCGACGCACGCAAGGCTCAGGCCGAAGACGATATCCAGCGTTTTTGCCAGTAGTCCCCGCCTGCAAAGGACGACCGCATTTAATTTCCTGTTAACCGTTCGCGGAACCTCTATAATGCGCCGAATTGATTATCTGGTGCGCGCGCGCTGTGTCTGAGTAACTATGAGAGCTTCCCGTTTCCACCTGGCAACATTGAAAGAAACTCCGGTTGACGCCGAAATCGTCAGTCATCAGCTAATGCTGCGCGCTGGTATGATCCGTCGCCATGCTGCTGGAATATATAGCTGGTTACCACTTGGTTTACGCGTCCTACGAAAGGTCGAACACATCATTCGTGAAGAAATGGACCGTGCCGGCGCGCTCGAATTATTGATGCCCTCCTTTCAACCCGCAGAACTGTGGCAGGAATCGGGACGCTGGGATCAGTTCGGTCCCGAGTTATTACGCCTCACCGACCGACACCAGCGTGAAGCCTGTATAGGGCCTACGCATGAAGAAATAATCACCGATATTTTTCGTCGCGAAGTGAACAGCTATCGTCAGTTACCGCTTAATTTTTATCAGATCCAGACCAAGTTTCGAGATGAAATCAGGCCGCGTTTCGGGGTAATGCGCTCGCGGGAATTCATCATGAAAGATGCGTATTCTTTCGATATCGACCAGGATGCGATGCAACGCTCCTACGATATTATGGATCAGGCCTACATCAACATTTTTGACCGTTTTGGGCTTGACTACCGCGCGGTTAACGCCGATTCGGGTGCCATCGGAGGTAGTACCTCACAGGAATTCCACGTGCTTGCCGATTCCGGTGAAGACGCAATTGCATTTGCAGATGAAGGCGATTTCGCAGCCAATATTGAAACCGTCGAAGCACTGCCGCCTGGAACTGAACGCCCGCCACCCGCTGCAGAAATACAAGCCGTCGATACCCCGGGCATGTACAGCATCGAGGACCTTGCCAGCGGTCTTGAGCTTGACGCACAACAATGCCTGAAAACGCTGATCGTCGAAGGTGAGAACGATGACCTGGTTGCACTGGTACTGCGCGGCGATCACGAACTTAACGCACTCAAGGCGGAACGCCTCGAAGGCGTTATCAGCCCCCTGCGCCTGGCCCAACGCGAACAAATCAAGCAACAGCTCGGTAACGACATCGGCTCGATCGGGCCCGTCGGTTTAGCTATCAGGACCTTCGTCGATCGTAGCGCCGCGATAATGAGTGACTTCGTCTGCGGCGCAAACCAGAGCGATAAACATTTCATCAACGCTAATTGGGGCCGGGATTGTGATGAACCCATGGTGGCTGATATTCGTAACGTGGTCGATGGTGATCCAGGTCCGGACAATAAGGGGCGGCTTAAGATTCTGCGAGGCATCGAAGTCGGACATATTTTCCAGCTTGGTCAGAAATACTCGGAAACCATGCAGGCCACAGTACTCGGAGAACAGGGCAAAACAGTCGCTCCGTTTATGGGTTGTTACGGCATCGGCGTCACCCGCGTGGTGGCGGCCGCAATCGAGCAAAACCATGATGAGCGCGGCATTGTATGGCCCGATGCGCTAGCACCATTTCAGCTTGCGATCTGCCCAATCAATTATCATAAATCGGAATCAGTCAAACTGGCGACCGACCAGCTTTACCAGGATTGTCTCGCCCGCAGACTCGAAGTTCTGCTCGATGATCGCGCCTTGCGTCCAGGTGTTATATTCTCCGACATGGAACTGATCGGCGTACCGCATCGCATCGTCTTAAGCGAACGCGGCCTTACGGCACAACAATTCGAATACAAGGGCCGCAGCGATGATGGTGCACAGGAACTGTCGCTTGATGAGCTAGCTTCCTTTCTCGACAAGCTCTTCCCTGACCAATGCGTTCCCGGCTAAAACAACTTGCCACAATTATTACCTTCGCCCTGTTGGCCGTGGCGGCAGCCCATCCCGTTCATGCCTCAACCGATCCCGAGCTGCGCGCAATTTTAAAAGAAGCCATCGAATCCGACTCCGGATTTGAAGACCGCTTCGAAGCACAGGTATGGCTGCTCGACATGTCGAGCCGACTTGAAAAATTTGTGCCGGATCCCGAAATGCGAATCAACATGCTCAAACTGATTCATTACGAGGCCCGACGTGTTTCTATCGAGCCCGAACTGGTGCTCGCGGTGATTGAAGTGGAAAGCCGGTTTGACGAGTACGCGATTTCGGTTTCGGGCGCACGCGGGCTGATGCAAATCATGCCCTTCTGGCTCGAGGAAATCGGTATTTCGGATCAGAACCTGTTCAAAATTCGCACTAATTTACGCATGGGTTGTACGATACTACGTTATTACATCGACATGGAACCGAGGAGTCTGGGACGTGCTCTGGCACGTTACAATGGCAGCCTTGGCAAGACAGTTTATCCAAACAAGGTCGTTAACGCGTTGCAAAAAAACTGGTTCAAGCAATAACAATAAGAGAATGCCTGATGCTGGCTGGTACGCGGGAAATTCAGGACTCCCCGTTATCACTGGCATCGTCTGTAGAGCGTTTTAAGCGAAACGATGCGAGGCGATAGCTAAAGTACAGCCAGGATGCGGCGCCGACAAACTTAAAGCCTTCCTCCGCTGTTTGAACCTGTGCATAATCAAACGGTATTTTCCTTTGATTCAGATCAGTAAATATTGATAGCGCTAACAGACCTCCAGCCCACAAAAATGCAAAACCTTCTATTTCCATAATTCTTCTGAAGTAGCGAATCAGCAAGGTCAATGCAAAGGCAGCATAAAACAGAAATACGGGCCTTTGAGGAAGATAGCGGTCATGCAACAGGTAGAAATCGTCGACTGCGAGCATCAGGGACAGTGCGCCTATCAGGATGAGCAACTCTTTTTGTTTTTGCCCGGTGGTAAATCCACCGATCCCGGCACTGAACAAACACATTGTGCCGGAACAAACCCATAACCAGACACCAACGTTAGAAATAAACCCCAGAAAACTGGATTGCCCCGTCTGTTGCGCCGGATCTCTCACAATATCTTTGAGGGTAAATCCAGCCGACGACAATACTTCGATAGCAATACCATAAAACAACATCGCCGGGAGGGCGGCAAAAATAAACCAGGATAAAACCCGGCGTGTACTAAATACCTGCTTCAAGAGAAGAAAATCAGACACGATATTCCTGAGTTTTGTTGGATTGATGCCAGGTCAATGCTCTACAGTTGAAAACAAACATCGTGTGAATTGATAATGGCCACGTTGCTCGTGGGTAGTATATACCAGGTATTTTTCAGTTCCATGTTAAAAGCTCAGAGCCGTTTGCTGGTAATTCGATAGTTAATATACACCCCCAGGGCACTAACCACCGACAACAATATCAGCGGCCCGAACACCGAAATATCGAGCAGTATATCCAGCGACAGCGAACTGCTCGCGCTGTAGATCACGCGAGCGTAAATATACGACTTGATACCAATTCCGAGAAATGCAGCGAGCACGAAATGACTTAGCCTTACCTTCAAGATGCCGGAACTGTAATTGACCAACGAGTGCGGGAACGCGGGGAAAACCCGCATCGCAAACAGGGCCAGGAAATTGTCCTGAGCCTGCAGCAATTTGTAACTGCGTGAGCCCCGGATCTTTGTCATCCATTCCTCGGTCAGATAACTTGAAAACAGGTAAGCGCCAAAACCTCCCAGGGTACCACCCGCGGCCAGAATAAATGCTGCCATCGCGGGGTCGTAGAGGGGTGCCACGATCCACAGAAAAATCGACCCTGCAAGGGCAAAGGTGAAGAGGATAGCCTGTGCCAGGATCAAAACTGGAATTAGCCACCAGTGCTGCGCATATTCGCGGGCAACGGCAAGCAATTGCCTGGCATCGAGCAACCCCGCAATTTCCAGCACTAGTCCTAGCGTAATCAGTAAAACAATGATTACCAGTTTGTTGACATGCTTTCGAATCAACCGACTTCTCTGCCTCGAATTATCATTGGTTAGCAAGGTGTTACTCTAAATCAATAATGCTCGCCGGTCTCCAACTAGCGTGATGCAGCAACCAGTTATCCTCCTTGATCAAGCGCAGCTCGAATAGATAGATCTGCGCTCGCAAGGAAGCAAGCGCATCGACATCGGAGATTACACTGCCCGCCATCGCCACATAAAGCCTGACCATGGCTTCGTTTCCCGCGTGCAGATCGATTTCTTCGATTTTGGTAAACAGATATATATCCTTATGCCTGAAATAATAGGCTCGCAACAGGCCGCCCAGTCGTTGCCTGTCATAGCCTTTCTGATCGAGGTAATTGGCATGCACTAAATCGTTTATATCATTGATATTACGGTTTTCAGCGGCTTCTACCACAGCTTTGATAAACGACTGGATCTCGGCCTCTGGAGATTCTCTTCCGTCACTGCAGGCCTGCATCAGGATAACCGCCCATATCAGGCAGGATACTCGGAAGGCCGTTTTCATTGTGCTACAACATTAAATATCGTAGCGCGGCGGGGCTACTTTGAGAACTTCTTCGATGGTGGTCATGCCTCGCGCCACTTTTTGAGCACCGGCCAGATTAAGCGGTTTCATGCCTTGCTTTAGCGCCGCCTTGCGGAATTTCACGAGGTCAAAATTATCATTGATTTCATGTTTTAACTCATCACTGATCGGCATCATTTCGTAAATGCCGACACGCCCGATGAAGCCGGTCTGCCGGCATTCGAGACAGCCTTCAGCCGCTGAAATTTTTTCCGGTGGTGATGTGGTCCAGGGCTTGATTAAAGCCTGCCAGTCAAGTAGATCAATGCTCGTTTCCCGTTTGCAATGCGGGCACAACGTGCGCACCAGGCGTTGCGCCACAACGCCTATCAGGGTCGCGTTAATCAGGTAAGGCGGCACCCCGATTTCGCTGAGACGCGCGATTGCAGACGGTGCGTCATTGGTGTGCAGGGTGGATAGTACCAGGTGTCCGGTGAGCGCCGCCTGCACTGCCATTTCGGCGGTTTCCCGATCTCTTATTTCACCAACCATGATGATATCCGGGTCCTGGCGCAACAAGGTTTTAACGCCGGTGGCAAAATCAAGATCAATCTTCGGCTGTACCTGCATCTGGTTGAAACTGGGCTCGACCAGTTCGATCGGATCCTCGATAGTGCAAACGTTGACTTCCGGTTTAGCCAGGTGTTTGAGGCTGGTGTACAGCGTCGTGGTTTTGCCTGATCCTGTCGGCCCAGTCACCAGGATAATGCCATAAGGACGCGAAATCATATTATTCCAGATTTCCGATTCGGTTTTCTCCAGACCCAGGGCTGCGAAGTTTTTCACCAGCACTTCGGGATCGAAAATCCGCAGTACCAGTTTCTCTCCAAACGCGGTCGGCATACTCGACAGGCGCATCTCGATTTCGACACCATCCGGGGAAAGGGTTTTGATGCGGCCATCCTGGGGTTTTCGTTTCTCGGCCACATCGAGCCGCCCCATAATCTTGATACGACTCACCACCGCGGCAGTGATATTAGCGGGAATTTCGTAAACCTGGTGCATGACCCCATCGATGCGAAAGCGAACATTGCCCTGCTCACGGCGAGGCTCTATATGAATATCACTGGCACGTTGGTTGAATGCGTATTGCATTAACCAGTCTACGATACTGACGATATGCTGATCCTCGGCATCCACCTTGCCGCTTTTGCCAAGCTCGATCAGCTGTTCCAGGTTCTGGATATTGCCCGGCAATTCACCGAGGGATTTATTGCCCGCGCCTTCCATTGCCCGGCTAACACTATAGAACTCAATCAGGTAACTTTTAAGCTGGCCCGGGTTTGCCAGCACCGTGGAAATCGGCTTTTTGACGATACGATCAAGCTCTTCCATCCACTCCAGGTTGTAGGGATCGGTAACCGCAATGACAACTTCCTTGTCTGTTACCTTGACCGCAAGAATACCGAAGCGCGATGCATAAGCGTAAGACATGATAGAAGTGCAGGATCCAACGTCCATTTTCAGGGGATCAAAGTGATAGCGGGTTTGTGCGGACTGCTCGACCAGCCAGTCGGTCAGCGTATCGAGGTTAAGCAGCTGCTCTGGTCGAGACTTATTACTCCAGTCTCGACTGGCTATGATTTCCAGAGGGTGCAGGTTTTTTCTGTCCTGAGCGGAAACCAGCGTGGTAATCATGCTGGCATTTTCCTGCTCAACGATATCCTGCGATACCAGTTGCTCGAGTATCCACTCCAGGGTACAGGCGGGTTTAGTCACGTTTTAGTCTTTTGCTAATCTTTACTGAATACTAGCAGAAATCCATGAGTTGCATTGCACATGAATATGCGCCGAGTCACTGCGCCTGAAATTTTTTGATGAACTGCTCAATCATCTCCTCGGTAACTGGCCCAACCTGCCGCGCTACCACCTTACCCTGAGGTGTTACCAGGAACGTGGTCGGCAATCCGGGAATCAGTCCCAACTCTGATTGCTGGGTAGGCTTTGAAACAAAAATCGGGTAGGTAATAAAATAATCATCAAGAAATTGCTGCAGTTGCTGCTCACCGATGAGTTCAGTGTTGATACCGAGAACTATGGCGTCGTCAGTAGCGGCATGCCGATCATGAAAAGCCTGTAGCTCAGGCATTTCTATGATGCACGGCGGACACCAGGTAGCCCAGTAGTTAACCACAATCCACTTGCCCTGGTAACTGCTGAGATTAACTTTATTGCCATGCGTATCGGTGAGCGGCATCTCCACGGCTAACACCGTTAGCGGCAAGGCAATCGCTAACAGCAGGGCAACTAGAATTCGTAACATAAAATCAAATCTCAAACCTCGCGCAGCATAGAACTAGGAGAATTATTCCTGAATTTAGTTCACATGTTTTTGGCATAATCGGCAAGGGACGGGTTGGCATAAAAAAAGCCCGCATTGTGCGGGCTTTTTTTACTAACGGGTGGCGCTCTACTGAGCCAGGTAATCCAGGTCGGATGCCTCGGTTTCACCGATTGTCCAGGCGCCCCGGTTCTTCGCATGCGCGATAGCATTAGAGCGATCAGAACCCTTGGCTTTCGGGATATAAAAATACTGACCCGGGAAAATCAGATCGGCATCTTTGATTTGACCCGAGTTAGCCTTGTAGATTAACGGCCACTGGAAAGGATTCCCGTAAATGGTGTCCTGCCCGGCAATGTTCCACAGGTTATCGCCACCGACAACAAGGTAACCGCCTATATATGGTGATTCGTTCTGCTCCACAACGACGACTTCCTCAACCATCACGGTCTCGGTTTGCATCGACGCGATGGCTGAAGCGGCTGCGTCTTCAGCCTTGTTAGCCAGCATCTTGGCGCGATCGTTGTCACAATCCTTAGCTGCCTGTTCCGCTTCTTCAATTATCTTCGCGTTTTCTTCCCACTCAGCACCCAGGTTTCTGGCTCGAGCATTCTTGAGCTTGGCCGCGTAGATAGCGTTTCGAACTTCAGGGGTTGCACCCTGACATTCTTCTTCTACTGCCACGGTAGTCATTTCGTCAGTGCTTTGCTGACAGCCGACGATCAGACCTGAGGTCAAAACGGCAATTGCCGCGACCTTAATGAGTTCTGTTGGTTTCATCTATTGTTTTCTCCGAGAACTTTATCGTTTAACGAATTTAGTTATTAATAATTACTGGTAGTCTATTTTGCCAAGAAGACTACATTGATCAACCCTTTAGAGCAAGTTTTTAATGTAAATATTACTCATTCACGAGTCATTATAGACGAGTTTTCAGGCTTTGCCTGCAGGGGGGAAGTTGTCTCGGTCAGGCATCTTCAGTGAATGGATTCGGTCACCTATTGATAAAGCCGCATCGTTAAGGTAAAACATCGACAAATTCAATCGACAGGGACCCTGCAATGAGTCACGCCAGGTTCGTTATTTACCATAACCCCAGTTGCAGTAAATCCTGTGAAGCACTGCAGATTCTGGAACACAACAATTTATCTCCCATGGTTATCGAGTATCTCGATGAACCCCCGACCCGGCGGGAGTTGAAGAAAATTATCGAGATGCTGGGTATTTCTGCACGCGACTTGCTGCGTACAGGTGAACAGATTTATCAGGATGCCAGGCTAGATAATGACGCACTATCCGAGGATGAAATTATCGCCGCAATTTGTGCACATCCGATCTTGTTACAGCGCCCGATCGTAGTTTCGGGCGAGCGAGCGGTTATTGGTCGCCCGCCCGCAAAGGTGCTCGAAATCATTGTATAAAGTCCTCATCGTTTATTTCAGCCGGCATGGCAGTGTCGCTCGCATGGCCGAGCAAATCAGCCTTGGTGTCGATTCGAACCACGCCTGTACAGCGGTGCTGCGCTGCCTGCCAGCAGTATCGACGACCACCGAGCAAACTGAACAGACTGTTCCCGCTGCAGGCGTACCTTATGCACAAATCTCCGAGCTGGAGGATTGCGAGGGGCTGATTGTTGGCAGCCCCGGGTATTTTGGCAATATGGCCGCTCCATTAAAGTACTTTTTCGACCAGACCAGTCCGCTGTGGCTTGCCGGTGGAATGATTGGCAAACCCGGTGGTGTATTTACCGCGACCTCGAGTATGCATGGTGGACAGGAAACCGTGTTGACCAGCATGATGCTGCCACTATTGCATCATGGCATGCTGGTGACCGGCATCCCCTACTCGGAACCTGCAATTAATCAGACCAAATCCGGGGCAACCCCGTACGGCGCAAGCCATGTCGCTGGCCAGCAAGGTCAGGAGTTGAGTGAACATGAACGCCAGGCCTGCAGGGCACTGGGCAAACGTATTGCCGATCTCACCTGCAAGCTAGGTTGAGGAATGCACCCGCTTAAAGCCATCAGCATGCTGTCCTGGTTCAGTTTGCTCGCATTTCAATGCGGGCTACTGTGGTCAGACCTGGAAGTTGATTATTACTGGGTACTATTGTTATCCCTGCCCCTGCTCTTCCCGCTCAAAGGTTTACTCGGCGACCGGCGTTATACCTACCGCTGGATTGGATATATGACCTTGATCTATTTCTGCGTTGGTATTAGTGAGCTGGTCTCGAATCCTCAGCTGCGGGTTTATGGTTTCGGCACCACGATCGCAAGCACGTTACTGTTTCTGTCAAGCATCTACTATGCCCGCTACCTGGCCCAGCAGGCTAGTCACCGGCGTCCAGCAGGGCCTGCTTGATCAATGGAATCGTGACTCTGCGCTGTTGCGACAGGGATGCCCCATCCAGGCGGCGCAGAATTGCCATTTGCGTAGCGAGGTTACGCGCATGGTGAGTCATTAAGTAAGAAATCACTTCCTCCGCTAACTCGATGCCAATCAACCGCGCTCGTCGGCGCAGAATCTGGCGAATCTCAGTATCGTCACTAGAGGGCAACTGCAACATCAATCCCCACTGCAAACGAGAACGAAAATCATCGAGGGTGGTTTCCAGGTCATCCGGTTTATCGGTCATCGCATACAGGAATCGATAATCACCATCTCGACAACGATTGATTACCTGGTAAAAACAGGCCTCCCATTGCGGATTCCCGGCGATTGCGTCCAGGTTGTCGATCGCCAGCACATCGCATTGGCTGAATCCCTCGAATTCGTTCGCATCGCATTGTCGTAGTTGCATTGCATCGTAGATATGCAATACCACACCTTGCTTGCGTGCAAAATCGGCACTGGCATTGAGCAAATGAGTTTTGCCACTGGCAGTCGCTCCCCATAGTCCGATTTGAACCTCACCACCACCCTGTATCAACGCCTTCAAACTGGACAGAATTAACTCGGCACGGTCTGAAATGAAATTGTCGAAGCTGTACTGGCGATCTAGCGAAAGCGGTAACGCGATCTGTTTAATTGCGAGCTCCGCGATTGATATAGCTATAGTTCAATATAATCTGCGCCTCACCCTGGGTGTTTACCTGGGGAAAGTCTTCCTGCTCCAGGACCTCTCCAAATTCGATCAGCCGCTGCAAGTCCTCGGGATCGTTGCGCAACTTCAGCCGATAAGTGATGACGTCCTGGTTGATCATTGCAACCCGCACACTATCGACCACGTTCAGGGATTTAAGATACTTCTGCACGGCAATTAGATCGTCGATGCCCTCGAGTGCGGAGACGCTCAGCAACAGCATCTGTTCTACCTGCCGATGGTCCTCCAACGCATACTCCAGGGCTAATACTCTTGCCAGGTGCCTGATAACCTGATCGATTACTGCCTGTTTGGAAGAGGATTTAAATTTCCACTTGAAAATCTGCTCTGCAAAGCGAACTTCCCAGTCACCGTGCCAGCCTTCGCCACTGCGACCTACGATTTGCCCTACCAGCAGCGCATCAGACGCATAACGCGTGGCCATGGTGTCGATACCGTCATATTGGCGTGAAACGATATCGCCAATCTTGACCAGTGCAATATCCTCGAGGTCCATCAATGGAAACAGCACCGGCACCGCGTGGATCGATGCGGCCTGGTCAAGCGCTTCAACCAGATCGGGAGTCGAGTCATCGGCAACCAGCTTAATATTTTCATTTACATCGTAGGATATCACCAGCAGGCTATTGGGGCGCTCGCGTCCCCAGACCGGGAACTTATTTTCGCGTAACAAATTTTCGACGAGTTGCTGGTTAAAATCGATACGCAGATACAGGCGCCCGGCTTCAATTTCTTCGTCATCCGGCGAATTGCGGGTGGTATAACGAAATTGTTTGACATAGCGGGCACTGCCTTTGATCGGCCGTTCAAAAGCCGGGCTGCGCAAGGCTTCATCTGAACCACTGACTTTAACGATCACCTGTTTGAAAGCCTCGCTGAAAGATTCCAGTCTCAAACTGGTAGTTTGATCGGCAACCGGTAACTCCACGGTAAACAAATCCTCGACGGTCACCGCTGCAGCGGGCAGGTGTAATGTTCCCAACAACACCGCCAGTAGCGCAAAAACTTTGTACGACTTCATAGTTTCCCTATTTTCATCAACGGACATTTGCCTGCAAGGCGTGTAAAATAGCACACCAATATTATTTCCTGAACCCGCAAACCATGAATCCCGAAGCATCTCTTAATTATCGCGACGCCGGCGTCGATATCGACGCCGGCAACGAACTGGTGGAGCGCATCAAACCGGCGATCAAATCTACCCACCGAGAGGGCAGCGTTGGCAGCATCGGTGGCTTTGGAGGTTTGTTCGAACTGCCGTTGGAACGTTACCGGAATCCACTAATGGTATCAGGCACCGATGGTGTCGGCACCAAGCTAAAACTGGCCATCGAACTCGGTATACTCGATGGTATCGGCATCGACCTGGTTGCGATGTGTGCCAATGATATCGCGGTACTCGGTGCCGAGGCACTATTTTTTCTCGACTACTACGCTACTGGCAGACTGCAAGTTGATCAGGCCGAACAGGTAATCAAGGGCATAGCGGTTGGCTGCCAGCAAGCAGGCTGTGCGCTGATTGGCGGTGAAACCGCGGAAATGCCGGGCATCTACCAACCTGGTGACTTTGATCTCGCCGGATTTTGCGTGGGTATTGTTGAAAAGGAAGGCGTCATCGACGGCAGCCGGGTAGCCGCGGGGGATCGGCTGATCGCACTGGCATCAGCAGGCGTGCATTCCAACGGTTTTTCATTGGTACGCAAGATAATCGAGATTACAGGCGTCGACCTGGCGCAGGATTGCGGCGGCCAGTCGCTGGCGCAGGCATTGATTACGCCGACGCGAATCTATGTCAAAAACCTGCTGGCGCTAGCCGACAATTGCCAGATCAATGCCATCGCCCACATTACCGGTGGTGGCCTGGTGGAGAATGTGCCGCGCGTTTTGCCTGACAATTTGAGCGCTCGAATCGATTTATCCAGCTGGCAATTTCCACCTGTTTTTAGCTGGTTGCAACAATCAGGCAACGTCGAGCAGATGGAAATGCTGCGTACCTTTAATTGCGGCGTCGGCATGCTGCTGGCGATCGATGCGCAACAGGAGCAGCAATGCCTGGACCAACTGCAGGCACTGGGAGAAACCGCCTGGGTTATCGGTGATATCACCACCCGTGGAGACCAGGCCGCGGTCGTCTTTACATGAGCGAACCTCTGCAGCTGGCGATCTTGATCTCTGGCAACGGCAGTAACCTGCAATCTATCATCGATGCCATCGAGCTGGGCAAACTCAATGCGCAGATCAAGGCCGTGGTTGCCAATAACAACGACGCCTATGGCCTGGTACGGGCCACCAGGCATGGCCTCAATACCCGGGTAATCAATCATCGAGACTTTCAGGACCGCGAGCAATACGATGCCGTGTTACAGCAGTACCTCGAGTCCATCGCGGTAGACTATATTGTACTGGCTGGCTTCATGCGTATCCTGGGTCCCGCAATCATAAAGGCTTTCGAACATCGAATTCTCAACATTCATCCCTCGCTGCTGCCCGCCTACAAGGGCTTGAATACCCATCAGCGAGCGCTCGACGATGGCATGGCGCAACACGGTGTCAGTATTCACCTGGTCACCGCCGAGCTCGATGATGGCCCGATAATATGCCAGGCAAAATATCCCATCGAAGCCGGGGATCGGGTCGAAGACATGCAAGCCAGGGGCCATCGGCTCGAACATCAGATGTATCCGCAGGTACTGTGCTGGCTAAGCGATAAAAAACTGACTATCGAAGGAGGCCAGCTGTTCTATGAACAAACTTTACTTGAACAGCCGATCACCTTTAATCCCTAGCCCGCATATGGCACCGTTATCCCGGATGCTGGCAGGCCTGTTACTGCTAGCGCTGATGCTGATCTCAAGCGGTTTGGCTGCCGAAGTACCGCTGCGGGCATTTACCGCGAGTTACGATCTGTACAAGGGTGATATGCACGTTGCTATCTCTGAAATCAGCCTGCAGCGAGAAGGTCAGCTGTGGCGTTGGCGCACCACAACCGAGGCGCAGGGAGTTTATGCGTTGCTAATAAACGGCAAACCCTATTCTGAAACTACCTTCATCCAGGCCAGCGATGAAATCAGGATCCAGCAGATTTTAAATACCGTTCCAGGTGACAAAAAGAAAAATGAATCGGCCAGCTTCGACTGGGATAAGGGCAGTGTCAGTGTGCTCAGAAAAGGCAAGCATAAGCAGCTCGCGCTAGAGGCGGAGGTTTACGATTATCATAGCATTCACCTGCTTGCAGCTTCGATGGGTATGCAACAACTGGACAGGGCAACTGTCGACTTTTACCGTAAAGGAAAAATAACCAGGTCAGAACTGGTTTATGGCGGAACAGAAAACCTCGATATCGACGGCAAGGCAGTGACCGCCAACATCTACCAACAGGTGATTGTGAAATCGAGCTCGCAGCTGAAATATTACTACGCTGCGGAAAATCCATTGCTGCCATTACGGCTCGAAAAACGCAAGCCCGGGAAGAGCCCGGTTACGATGACGCTGCGCAAAGTCGAGTGGGACCTATAAGCGGGTAAATCCTTCTTCTCTTTGCAGCCGCTCAATTTCCGCGGGTGCGAAGGGCACCTGTTCGATAAAGCCCGGTAACTCGCTTTGTTCGATCTCGAGGATCCGCATCATGGTCTGGCAAGCTTTGATATCTATGATTTTTTCCTGGTCCAGCAGGCGTGCGCGCTCTACTATCGACTGGTTCGACGAGTAATTGTCCTTCTGAAACAGCTGCAGCTCATCGCCGTGTAACACGATCGCAATTTTACTATGTTCGTCGGGATTAAAGAGTTCGCGCAGATCTTCGGCACGGCTCAGTACCAGGTCGAGTTGCTGCGCGGATTCTACGGTCACGCTGAATACGTAGCCCTCCTCTTTGGGTTCAGCAAACACCTGCAGCGGCGACGTTGCCAACAGCAAGGCCAGCAGCACAACCCGCAGGTGGCGCCTGAACATCTTAATCAGTTCCAGCTATGGTCATATTGTCGATTAAGATAGAACCGCAGCGAATACTGCCGCGCAAATCGATGTCGTTACCAATCTCGACGATACCGTTAAACATGTCACGCAGGTTGGAGGCAATGGTTACTTCTTCCACCGGGTAATCGAGCTGGCCGTTTTCGACCCAGAAACCAGCCGCACCACGCGAGTAGTCACCGGTGACATTATTCACCCCGTGCCCCATCAGCTCGGTTACGAGGAATCCGCGATGCATCGTGGCAAGACATTCGGCAAAGGTTTTACCCGTATCATCCAGGGTCAGGTTATGTACGCCGCTGGCGTGTCCCGTTGAAGTCAATCCCAGTTTGCGCGCGGAATAGCTGTCCAGCAGGTAATTCTGGATCACACCGTCGACAACCAGCTTTGCCGCACTTGTTGCCACGCCTTCCGCATCGAAATTGGACGAACCCAGTGCCTGTGAAATGAATGGATTTTCGTGTAATTGCACAAACTCGGGGAAAACACGTTCGCCCACGGCATCGAGCAGGAAACTTGCCTTACGATATTGTGCGGCACCACCTATGGCGGCAGTGAAGCTGCCGATGATGCCACGCGCAAGCTCGGGCACAAACAGCACCGGCGCCTGCTGAGTTTTGAGTTTGCTGGCATCGAGCCTGCGTACCGTGCGTTCGGCCGCCTTTTCACCAATGCTGCGTGCGCTGGCAAGTGCGTTCGGCAGGCGACTGATGTCATACCAGTAATCACGCTGCATCTTGCCATCGGACTCGGCCACTACCGAGCAACTAATGCTGTGGCGGGTCTTGTGCTGTGCCTGCAAAAAACCATGCGAGTTGCCGTATACCGAAAGGCCAGCACTCGAATCGACCGAAGCCCCATCGGAATTGACGATACGCGGGTCAAACTCGAGCGCAGTGTTTTCGCACTCGAGCGCCAGCTCGATCACCGCCTGCGGTTCGATATTCCATGGATGATACGCGTCGAGTTCATGCATCTCGCTCGCCATCAGCTCGGCATCGGCGAGGCCGGTACAGGGATCCTCCGACGTATAGCGCGCAATATTACACGCCGCCTCGACGGTTTTGCGGATCGCGTCCGGGTCGAGGTTTGAAGTACTGGCACTGCCCTTGTGCTGACCGACATAGACACTGATACCGAGACCATTGTCCTGTTGATGTTCGATAGTCTCAACCGAACCCATGCGGGTTGCCACCGACAGGCCCGACGACACCGATAAGCCCGCCTCGGCCTGGGTGGCGCCGTTGGCCGCGGCCAATTGCAGCGTATCGGCGACGATGTTTTTAAACGATTCCGCTTGCGGGAATGCTAAGATGCTGTTTATTTCAAGTTCCATAAAATCATTTTATCCCAGACAGCGATGGAAAAAGAAGCACAGTTTGATGAAAACGAGACCGTTAGCAAGACTCAACTCAAACGTGAAAGCCATGCTATCCAGGATCTGGGCAAAAGACTCGTTGCCTTATCCACCGAACAGCTGGCGCGGATTCCGCTGGATGAAGCGGTACGCGAAGCGATAGCGCTTGCCCATCAAATTCAAAATAAACGCAGTGCTCTCAAGCGCCATTACCAGTTTCTGGGCAAGCTATTGCGCGCCCGCGATACCGACCCAATTTTTGACGCCCTGGCCGAATTTGATCACGCCAGCCAACACTCTATCCAGCTGCATCATCGCGCCGAACGCTGGCGCGATCGCGTCATCGAGCAAGGCAACGATGCGATCGAGGCCCTCGTCGCTGAAATCACGCATGTCGACCGCCAGAAACTGCGCCAGTTATGGCGCAACCATAACAGCGCCCGAACCGACGCCAAGCGAATCCAGCATTCTCGCCTGATCTACAAGGAAATCAAGCAATCTCTCAAGTAGTTCGGCCCCAACTTTCCAGGCCCTGAACCCCCGGGGTCAGACTCCCTCGAGGCCACCCTCGAAGCTCAAGAACCCGCCGGAATAACCGGCGTTTTACAGTCGACGTCGGCATTCTGGGCCCGGTTACGCAGGTAGTGGTCCATCAGCACGATGGCCAGCATGGCCTCGGCAATCGGCGTCGCGCGAATGCCGACGCAGGGATCGTGCCGGCCCTTGGTACGGATTTCGACCGCGCTGCCATCGATATCGACCGATTTGCCCGGCAAGTGAATGCTCGAGGTTGGTTTGAGGGCGATGCTGACCAGGATATCCTGCCCCGAGCTAATGCCGCCGAGTGTTCCACCGGCATGGTTGGATAGAAACCCGGCCGGGGTAATTTCATCGCGGTTTTGCGTACCCTTAAGCTCGACGCTGCCGAATCCGGCGCCGATCTCGACTCCCTTGACCGCGTTGATGCTCATCATCGCATGCGCGATATCGGCGTCGATACGATCGAACACCGGTTCACCGAGTCCCGGCGGAACTCCGCTGGCGACCACCGATATCCGGGCACCAATCGATTCGCCCTCCTTGCGCAACGCATCCATATACTTTTCCATCTCCGGCACCATATCGGCGTCCGGGCAAAAGAAAGCGTTATTGTCGACTTCATCCCAGTCGAAGTTAGCGGGTTTCAGCGGTCCCAGTTGCGACAGGTAACCACGCACCTGCAGGCCACATTGCATCCGCAGATACTTCTTCGCGATGCCTCCGGCAGCGACACGCATGGCCGTTTCCCGTGCCGATGAACGCCCGCCACCGCGATAATCCCGAAAACCATACTTCTGGGTATAACTGTAGTCAGCATGTCCGGGGCGAAACTGGTTCATGATTTCGCTGTAATCTTTCGAGCGTTGGTCTTTATTGTGGACCAGCAGACAGATCGGCGTGCCGGTAGTCCTGCCTTCGAAAGTGCCGGAAAGAATCTGTACCGCGTCGTCTTCACGCCGTTGCGTGGTATGCCTCGAGGTCCCCGGCTTGCGCCGATCGAGATCATCCTGCAGATCGGCCTCGTCCAGCTCCAGCCCGGGCGGACAACCGTCCACGATGCATCCAATTGCGCTACCGTGACTTTCACCGAATGAAGTCACTACGAATGATTTGCCGATACTGTTTCCCGACATCGAGCCCGCCCCGCATTGATTTCTAAGGATTTAGCACTAAATTACAGTGCAATGGCCCATTCTACTAAAAAACTCGGCATGATGTTTACTGCCGCGGCATGGATATTCGGCTTTTTATTGCTGGCACTGGTATTTGCAAAAATACTCGACCAGCAAAATAATCCCAACCAGTCCATTTCTACGCTGGCAACAGGCAATTTTCAGGAAGTGGTGCTGATACGCAACCGCAACGGTCACTATGTATTCGATGGCGAAATAAACCGGCACAAGGTGACGTTCCTGGTCGATACCGGCGCAACCACCACGGCGATACCTGGTGGCATGCAAAAAACGCTGGGGCTCAAAGCCGGTCCTGCCACCTCGGTGTCTACCGCGAACGGATTAACCACCGCGTATTTGACTCGCCTGGATCAGCTTGCGATCGGAGGGATCGAACTTTTCGACGTCAATGCCAGTATTATCCCGGGTATGGGAGTCGACGAAGTATTGCTCGGAATGAACGTTTTAAAGCACTTCGAACTGGTTCAAAGAGGCAAACAGCTTATTATTCGGCAATATCGATAAAAGTTCCGCGCCAGCAGGAAAACTCAAATAATTTCGAAAATGTGGCATTATTTTCTGAACTTTCTCGAAATTCAGCTTCTCTAAGCTCGCGTAATGGGGAAAAAACCAGTACAACCAACTTTTAAAACTTGAGGATAAATTAATGATTACAGCTAAAAAAACCACCGGAGTCGCTCTGGCCGCTGCCGCTGCAGCCATGTTCGCAGTCGCACCGATGAGCGCGTCTGCAGGCGAAGTATCTGGTAAATGCTTCAATGTCAATTCCTGCAAAGGCACCAGCGCCTGCGCGACTGCTACCAGCAGCTGTGCCGGTCAAAACTCTTGTGCTGGCCAGGGTTGGGTCAAGCGCACCAAGACTGATTGTGAAGGTGCCGGCGGTAAATTCGAAGCTTAAGCTATATTTTTCAGCTGTTAAAAATGCACCGACCTGGTCGGTGCATTTTTTTTGCCTGCTCGATACACTACCTGCCCCGGAACCTCGATTATCGCCGATGACACAGTCAACAGATAAACCTTTCCTCGGATTCGGCCTGGGCCTGCGTGCGGAACATTACCAGGACATACTCGAGCGCAAGCCGAAGAATATCGACTGGTTTGAAATCCTCAGTGAAAACTTCATGATCGATGGTGGCAAGCCGCTCTATTTCCTCGACGCAATCCGCGCGGACTATCCAATGGTCATGCACGGGGTATCGATGTCCCTGGGCAGCACCGACGAACTCGATTTCGAATACCTGAAACAATTGAAAAAACTGGTCGACCGCGTCGAGCCACACTGGTTCTCCGACCACCTGTGCTGGACCGGAGTCGATCATAAGAACATGCACGATTTACTGCCGCTGCCCTATACCGCGGAAGCGGTCAATCATGTCGCCGAGCGTATTTCCAGGGTACAGGATTTTATCGGCCAGCAAATGTTGATCGAAAACCTGTCGAGTTACATCACCTACTGCGAGGACGCGATGCCGGAGTGGGAGTTTCTGGCCGCGATCGCTGACAAGGCAGACTGTTACCTGCTGCTCGATGTCAACAATATATATGTCAGTAGCTACAACCATCACTTCGATCCTGTCGAATACCTCGAAGGCGTACCCGTGGAACGGGTCTGGCAACACCACCTTGCCGGCCATACCAACGATGGCAATCTGATCATCGACACCCACGACCAGGATATCATCGACCCGGTATGGACTCTTTACGCAGAAACCGCGAAACGTTTCGGCCCGGTTTCAACCATGATCGAACGCGATGGCAATATTCCCGAGCTCGACACAGTGTTAAACGAACTCGAGCACGCGCGCAAAATCGCCGCACCCTTTTATCAAGCCCGGCGATGAAACATTTACGTGAACTTCAACTGCGCTTCCAGGACTACCTGGTCAGTGGCGCCGAAGATATCGAGCAAGACATTATCAGCACCGAGGCTGCCCTCGCCGAGCACCGTCTCGGAACCTATTACAACGCCTATCGAATCCGTTTAATCGACTGCCTCGCGGTCGACTATGCCGCGCTCGAAAAATACCTCGGTCGCGAGACCTTCGAAAACATGGCCCTTGACTACCTGCAGCACTACCCGTCCACCCATCCCTCGGTGCGCTGGTTTGGCAAACATCTCCCCGCTTACCTGCAAGATTCCTACAACGGCGACAACGCAGAATTTGTGCAGGAACTGGCCAGCTACGAATGGGCCCAGTCCATGGTGTTCGACGCCGCCGACAGTGAGCAATTATTTCAACTTGAAGACATGGCGCAGCTTCCGCCCGAAGCCTGGCCGGAGCTCAAGTTTGAGTTCCAGCCCACAGTGCGCTGGCTCGACCTTTACTGGAACGTGCCGACGATGGAGCGTGCACTGGATGCGGATGCCGAGTTACCGCAGTTGCAACGGGCAGACTACCCGCAAAGGTGGTTGCTGTGGCGCCAGGACATGAAGACCCATTGGCGCTCGCTCGAAGTTCATGAAGCCTGGGCCATCGAAGAGGCAAGCAAAGGTGCGAATTTTGCGGAGATCTGTGAGGGTTTGCTCGAATGGATCGACGAGCAACAGGTGGCCCTGGCGGGCGCCGGATTTCTCAAGCAGTGGATTAGCGATAATCTGGTTACGCAACTCAGGCAATAGAATAGTAATATTGGCAGGTGATGTTAATATTCACCGCAGAACCAAAAAATTCGGTTCGCCCAGGAAATTTCCCGGGGAACTGATCAATTTCAAATGCCCCTGACCCAGGAAACATCGCCATGACCGACCCTGACCTCAAATTAAAGGACCTCGATATCTTCCACGGTTTTATCCGCCGCCATATCGGCCCTGGAAAGGCAGACGAAGCTGCGATGCTGGCTGAGCTTGGAATGGAGAACATCGACGAATTGCTCGACAAGGTGGTTCCGGAATCGATTCGGCGACGCAAACCACTCGAAGTCAAGGCCAGTCTGTCAGAGCGACAGGTGCTGAACCGGCTTTACCAGATCTCGATTCGCAACCAGCTGTTCAAGTCGTTTATCGGCATGGGTTATCACAATACCCACACGCCCACGGTCATTGAGCGCAACCTGTTTCGTAATCCGGCCTGGTACACCGCCTACACCCCGTACCAGCCGGAAATTTCACAGGGACGCCTCGAGGCCCTGCTCAACTTTCAGACCATGATCAGCGACCTGACCGGAATGGAACTGGCCAACGCGTCCGTGCTGGACGAGGCCACCGCCGCGGCCGAAGCCATGGCCATGTGCCATCGCCTGTCGAAAAGTAAGAGTGACGTTTTCTACATCGCCGACAGTTGCCACCCGCAAACCATCGAAGTGGTGGGCAACCGCGCCAAACACCTGGGTATCGAATGTGTCATCGGCGACGCCTTTGCTGCCGCCGACACTCCCGAATTGTGCGGAATTCTGTTGCAGTACCCCTGTTCTACGGGTGAAATCTACGATTATGCCGAACTGGTGACACAAATCCATGAGAAAAAAGGGCTGGTAGCGGTAGCAGCGGACCTGCTCAGCCTGACCATGCTGACACCACCCGGCGAATTCGACGCCGATATCGTCGTCGGCAGCTCACAACGTTTCGGTGTACCGCTTGGTTATGGCGGGCCACACGCCGCATTTATGGCGACCCGCGAAGCCTACAAGCGTTCACTGCCAGGGCGTCTGATAGGTGTTTCCCAGGATACTCGTCAGCAGCCGGCGCTGCGACTCGCCCTGCAAACCCGCGAGCAACATATCCGACGCGAAAAAGCGACCAGTAATATCTGCACCGCGCAGGCCTTGCTCGCCATCATGGCAGGTATGTACGCGGTGTACCACGGGCCCGACGAACTGCGCCGCATCGCCCGGCGAATCAACCGCATGACGGCATTGCTGGCTGCAGGTTTGCGTGAACTGGGACTCGAAGTTGAAACTGAATATTTCTTTGACACGATTACCGTAAAAACCGGCAATGCGACCGAATTCATTATGGCCGCCGCCCGCGCCGAAAAAATCAACCTGCGTCAGGTGGATGCAAATACCATTGGTATTTCACTGGACGAAATCGCCACCCGGGCAAACGTTAAAACCCTGTTTAATGTCTTCACCCATGATCATGGCGACCAGATAACGGTCACCAGCCTGGATGAAAAAACCGGCAGTAGCTTGCCGCCAAACCTGGTACGCAGTAGTGATTTTCTGACCCACCCGGTATTTAACAGCCATCACTCGGAAACCGACCTGATGCGTTACATGCGCAAGCTCTCGGATAAGGATCTCGCGCTCGATCGCAGTATGATTCCGCTCGGTTCCTGCACCATGAAACTGAATTCGGCGACCCAGCTGATCCCGGTTACCTGGCCCGGCTTCGGTCGAATTCATCCCTTCGTGCCGCTCGACCAGGCCCAGGGCTACCAGTTACTGATCATCGAGCTCGAACAAATGCTGTGTGCCTGCACCGGCTACGACGCGGTTTCACTGCAACCCAATTCGGGCGCACAGGGAGAATACGCCGGCCTGCTCGCGATCAAGTCCTACCATGAAAGCCGCGGCGAAGGACATCGCAAAATCTGTGTAATACCGGCTTCGGCACATGGTACAAACCCTGCCTCGGCGCAGATGGCAGGCATGAAAGTGGTCGTAGTCGGCACCGCCAAATCGGGCAATATCGACATGGATGACCTCAAGGCCAAGTGCGAGCAACACAGCGACAACCTGGCCGCGATCATGATCACCTACCCATCGACGCACGGTGTATTCGAGGACGATGTAACCGAAGTTTGCGAGTTGATTCATCAGCACGGGGGACAGGTCTACATCGACGGCGCCAACATGAACGCGATGGTCGGGGTTTGTGCGCCAGGTAAATTCGGCGGCGACGTTTCCCACCTGAACCTGCACAAGACTTTCAGTATCCCGCACGGCGGCGGTGGACCCGGGGTCGGGCCGATTGGCGTCAAGGAGCATTTGAAACCATTCCTGCCTTCGACCAGCCAGCACAGCAACGGTGGCGTCAACAAAGTCGCCGCGGCGCCATTTGGCAGCGCTGGAATTCTACCGATTAGCTGGGCTTATATCGCACTGCTGGGTCGCGTTGGGCTGCCGAAAGCCACCGCAACCGCAATTTTAAACGCGAACTACATTGCCAGGCGCCTGAATGATCACTTCCCGATTCTCTATACCGGCCCCAACGGCCTGGTGGCGCACGAATGCATTATCGACACCCGCGTGGTCAAGGAATTCGGCATCACCGTGGACGACATTGCCAAGCGCCTGATCGACTACGGCTTTCACGCTCCAACCATGTCATTTCCAGTTCCCGGCACCTTGATGATCGAGCCCACCGAATCGGAATCCAAAGAGGAAATCGACCGTTTTTGTGAAGCGATGATTGCTATTCGAAGTGAAATTCGCGAGATCGAGGAAGGCCGCATGGATGCCGAAGACAATCCGCTCAAGCACGCCCCGCACACGGTTGACATGGTTTGTGCGGATGAATGGACGCACGCTTACAGCCGCGAACAGGCGGCCTACCCGTTAGCTTCACTACGCGCCTACAAGTACTGGTCACCGGTCGGCCGGGTCGATAACGTGTACGGTGACACCCACCTGATCTGTTCCTGCCCGCCGCTGTCGGCATATGAAGACGACGAAGCGTAATCAGGCAACAGCATGGCGCATTGAACAAGCATACTGGCGTATTTAATGCTCTGTTCTGGCGTTATACACTCACTACCGGCTGAGATAGGATTGCCCGATGGCGATTAGCGTTTTTGATCTGTTTTCGATTGGTATCGGGCCTTCCAGCTCTCATACCGTGGGGCCGATGCGGGCAGCGCAGCAATTCGTGCAAAACCTCAAGGACGACAATCTGCTCGACCAGGTAACATCGGTAAAAGCCGACCTGTACGGCTCGCTCGGTGCTACCGGCAAAGGGCATGGCAGCGACAAGGCGGTGATGCTCGGCCTGGAAGGAGAACTACCGGAATCGGTGGATACCGAAAGTGTCGAAACCAGGCTCGAGTCGATTCGTTCTGCCCGGCAGTTAAACTTACTCGGCGAACATGTAGTCAGCTTCAACGAAACAAAACAGCTGGTAATGCATCGTCGGGAAGCCCTGCCGTTTCATTCCAACGGCATGACTTTTTGTGCTTTCGACGCGCAGCATGAAGTATTGCGTAAAGCCACTTTCTACTCGGTCGGTGGCGGTTTCATCGTCGATGAAAGCGCCGCGGGCACAGATCGCATCGTCGAAGACGACACGCAGCTGCCTTATCCCTTTCTGAGCGCTGTCGACTTGCTGATTCATTGCGCCAGATGCGATATGTCGATCAGCGATATCATGCTGGAAAATGAAAAAACCTGGCGTACCGAAGCTGAAATTCGTAGCGGGCTGCTCGCGATCTGGAAAACAATGCGCAGCTGCGTCAACAATGGTTGTCGCAATGAAGGCATTTTACCAGGGGGCATGAAAGTCAAACGCCGGGCAGCCGATTTGTCCCGCAAGCTCAGAGGTCAACCCGGCATTACCTACAAAGACCCGTTAATGTGTCTCGACTGGGTCAACCTGTGGGCGCTTGCGGTAAACGAAGAGAACGCGGCAGGTGGTCGCGTGGTTACCGCGCCGACCAATGGTGCGGCGGGCATCATCCCGGCGGTGATGCATTACTACCAGCACTTTTACCCGGCGGCCGACGACGACGGCATTGTTCGATTTCTGCTTACCGCCGGCGCAATCGGTATTCTATACAAGGAAAACGCATCTATTTCAGGGGCCGAGGTCGGTTGCCAGGGGGAAGTCGGCAGCGCCTGCTCGATGGCGGCCGGGGCACTGACCGAGGTCATGGGCGGTACTCCCGAACAGGCTGAAAACGCGGCTGAAATAGGCATGGAACATAATCTCGGATTAACCTGCGACCCGGTCGGAGGACTGGTGCAAGTGCCCTGTATCGAACGCAATGCGATGGCTTCGGTTAAAGCAATCAACGCCGCGCGCATAGCCTTGCGGGGCGATGGCCAGCATTTTGTTTCGCTCGACAAGGTCATCAAGACCATGCGTGAAACCGGTGCCGACATGAAAACCAAATACAAGGAAACTGCGCGCGGTGGTCTGGCGGTAAATATTATCGAATGTTAAACGAATTACAGGCGTGGTTACGACCTTACCTCGGCGTGGTCGGAGAAAACAAGTGGCTACAGGCTCTGCTGGTCATGGTCTGCAGTTTATTGCTGGCCTGGATCTTCGTTCGCTTCGTCAGCTCCTCGCTGCACAAGCTTGCAGGACGCACGCGTTTTAGAATCGATGACCACCTGATCACTAATTTACACAGCCCGGTTCATACCAGTGTACTTTTACTGGGCACGGCTCTGGCGCTCAACCTGCTGCAATTTTCCGACCCCTACGCTTCGATTGCGTTTTCAATTCTGGCAACTATCGCCTACCTGGTGTGGACGCTGTTTCTGCTGCGCATGATCCGCTCCGTGCTGCGTTTTGTCGCCGACAATGAAACACATGTCTCGGTATTGCACTCGCAAACTCTGCCCTTGTTCGAAAACCTCGCCATGATCGTCATCGTCGTGCTCGCGGTTTACGTCGTATTTACCGCCTGGCATGTGGACATGACCGCGTGGCTGGCTTCTGCCGGGATCGTCGGCATCGCGGTCGGCTTTGCCGCCAAGGACACCCTTGCCAACCTTTTTTCCGGCGTGTTCATCCTCGCCGATGCGCCTTACAAAATTGGTGATTTCGTTGTGCTTGATTCAGGCGAGCGTGGCGAAATTACCCATATCGGCATTCGCAGTACCCGCCTGATGACACGCGATGATATTGAGGTGACCGTACCCAATGCGATCATGGGTAACACCAAGATTATCAACGAGTCGGGCGGACCCGAGGAAAAATTCCGTATTCGTATAAAAGTGGGGGTCGCCTACGGGTCCGACATCGACAAGGTACGGGAAATCCTGATGGGAATTGCGCTCGTCGACGAGGCCGTCTGTGAGGACCCCGAGCCGCGGGTACGATTTCGCGCCTTCGGTGCATCCAGCCTGGATTTCGAATTATTGTGCTGGGTCGATCAACCGATACTGCGCGGTCGTGTTATCGATGCGCTTAACTGCCTTGTCTACAAACGTTTCATCGAAGAAAAGATAGAAATCCCCTATTCCAAACACGACCTCTACATCAAGGAGCTACCGAAGTAGACTCCGTCGTTGGAGGCTCCGAGGGCGGCCTCGAAGCCACCCCGGCCGAAAACAGAGGTTGGGTTTACTCGCCGAACACGGTGGTGATGGCGTTACGCACGCCTGCTACCAGTTCGTCGAGCGTTGCTTCATCGGTGGTCAAGGGCGGCGCTAGACACACGACTTCGCTACGCATGCGTGTAAACACGCCGTTGGCGATCATGGCATTGGTCATTTTTGCGCCTACACCCCATTCGGGCGGATACCACGATTTACTGGCTTTATCTTCGACCAGTTCGACACCACACATCATGCCCTTGCCACGTACGTTGCCAACATGCGGATGACTGTCGAGCTCTGAATGCAGCTTGTCCAGCAGGTAGGCACCTTTAGTCGCCGCCTGCTCAACCAGGTTTTCGCGCTCGATGAAATCCAGGGTTGCCAGCCCGACCGCACAGGTGGTGGGATGTCCGCTGTAAGTGTAGGCGTGCATCCAGGGTTTCTCGCTGTCACGAATGGTTGCCGCGATTTCATCGCTGATACCGATACCGCCAAGCGGCAGGTAACCCGAGGTGATCGACTTGGCGAATTGAACCAGGTCGGGTTGCACTCCGTAGTGCTCGAGGGCAAACATTTTGCCGGTACGCCCGAAACCGGTGATGACTTCATCGGCCACAAACAGCACTTCGTACTGGTCGCAAATTTCCCGAATCCGCGGAAAATAATCATCGGGTGGAACAATAACGCCGCCGGCCCCCATGACCGGTTCGGCGATGAACATGGCCACTGTTTCGGGCCCTTGCCTGAGAATTTCCTGCTCCAGCTCGTTGGCTGCCGCAATACCCAGTGACGAGCCGTCTTGCGGCATCGGGTAATGGTATGGATCCGGTGCAGGTATATGGCTGAAACCGGGAATGCGCGGTTCAAAAGAACCCCAGTAACCGGCAATACCGGTGGCGCACATCGCGGCGAAAGTCACTCCGTGGTATCCCCATATACGGCTTATCACCTTGGTTTTCTCGGGTTTACCTTTGGCCTTCCAGTAATAACGGGCAAGCTTGAAATTACTATCGGTAGATTCGCCACCACCTGAAGAGAAGTAAAAATTATTGATTTGCGGATAACAGATATCGGCCAGACGCTCGGCCAGTTCTATCGCCGGCGTATTGGAGCTGCCGTTGTAGCTCGAACAGAAAGCCATTTGCTGCATCTGCGCGGAAGCTGCATCAACCAGTGATTGACGTCCATGTCCGCAACTGACGTTCCACAGGCAGGAAAGGCCATCGATGAAACGATTACCATCGGCATCGATTAAATGCGAACCCTCCGCCTTGACCCAGACCCGCGCATTAGCATGAGCCGGATTGTGATGCAGTGGGTGAATCATATGTTCCTGGTCTTTCTCGATTAAGGCGCTATTGCTGAGGGAGGCGTTCATAATTAATTCTCGCTAACTTGATGAGCACCGATCGAGCGGTGCATGAAGACAGGTATTATAGGGATTCCTGTGGCCTAATAAACCTTATTTCGATCGTAGCCCTGGTAACGGTTACGACATCCACGGCAGTATAGGGAATCTCTGATTAAATCTCGGTGAACCTGATCTATAATACATGGTTCCAGCGTATTATTTTCAACCAGAATTTACCCTGCGAGGAATTCAATGAAAAGCCTTTATCATCTTACTTTAGCGGGAACTGTGCAGGCATTTATTGCTGCCATTTCGCTTCAAACCCTGATCCCGTTTTTACCGCTGACGATCGACAGAAATCTCGTTAGATTACCTGAACCTGGTTCAATTAATCGCTTGAACACCGGATCTTATGGAATTACAGTGACCCTGTAACTCGAAGTCAAACTTCCCCAAGGGCATTCCAAAATGGTGAAACTCCTGGCAAAACTCGGGCGTTTTAACAGCGTGGTAATCTTTACGATTATCACCGCAGCCGCATCTATTGCGGTTACCTTAATCGCCATCGCTATCCTCAATAGTCATGGTTTGGATATCAGGTTCGAGCTTGCGATTATTCTTACAACCCTGGTACCCCTGGTTGTAGCGCCGCCAATTCTCTGGTTTCTGGTGAACCTGATTTTGCGTATGTACCAGGCTGAGGAGGAATTGCGTAACCCGGCCAGTAGTGATTCATTGACCGGCTTATTGAGCAGGCATGCTTTTTTCAGCAGCGCTAACAACTACGTTTCCCTCGCTATTCGTGAACAAACCGTTTTTTCGGTAATGATTATCAATCTCGATCACTTCAATCTGGTCAACGACAAATATGGGCAGCCTGCCGGCGACGCAGTGTTGAAACATTTTGCCAAAGTCATTCGCAACGTGGCTCGTGGTAGTGATATTACTGGTCGACTGGGGGGAGAAGAGTTTGCGATGGTTCTGCCTAGCACTTCCACCCGGGAAGCAATTGAATTTTCTGATCGCCTGCACCACGCAATTAACAAAGCCGTGCTGAAGCACAGCGACACTATCATCAAGTATACCGCCAGCATCGGACTGACTTCATTTGAACCCGGCACCTCCGTCAGCATCGATGAGCTACTGGCGCGTGCTGACCTCGCCCTGTACCAGGCAAAACGTGAAGGCAGTAATCAAACCTCTACTTTTAATCCCGCAATCAAGCAAGTTGCAACGGCCTGACCACAGCCCCCTGCTCTTTCATGGCTAGTTGTGATCTGATAATAACAGGGGCCAGAGTCATCGATGGTAGCGGCAAAGCGTCACAGTTTACCAACGTTGCCATCGACCGTGATCGTATTGTTGACCTGGGTGACTGCCAGCATTGGCAGGCAGATACGAATCTGGACGCCAATGGACTTGTGCTGGCGCCTGGATTTATCGACAGCCATACCCACGATGACCTGGCTGTGCTCAAATCTCCCGATATCCCGTTTAAAATATCCCAGGGAGTTACCACGGTGGTTGCCGGTAACTGCGGCATCAGCCTGGCGCCGCTACGGCCAGGCAGCACTATGCCGCCGCCTTTTCCTCTGCTCGGTGAAACAGCCGAGTTTTGTTTTCCATCGGTTAAAACCTATCGCGATGCCCTGACCCGGGCACCCAGCGCGGTCAACCTGGCACTGCTTGCCGGTCATAGCAGCCTACGCCTCGACAGCATGGCTGACCGGCTAGAACAAAGTGCAGACCCGTCGGCGATCGCACAGATGCGCGAAGATCTAAGGCTGGCCTTACAGCAGGGCTGTATCGGACTTAGCACCGGGCTTGATTATCCGCCGGCGGCATCGGCTTCAACCGATGAAATCGTACAACTGGCCAGCGTACTGCATGAATTCGAGCACGCGGTATACGTAACCCATATGCGCGATGAGGGCGACCAGGTGCTTGCCGCGGTTGAAGAAACACTCGATATCGGCAGGCGTGCGAAGGTGCCAGTTGTTATTTCTCATCTTAAATGCGCTGGTCCCAACAATTACGGGCGCTCGCGACAAACCCTGGAACTGATTGATCAGGCGCGTTCGGCAAAGCAGACCGTGAGCCTCGACGTCTATCCTTACATTGCCAGCTCTACCTCGCTGTTAGCGCAGTTTGCCGTAGACTGCGAGGCAGTACTGGTCGCCGAATCAACGCCACACCCCGAATGCAACGGTCTACTGCTTGAACAGATCATTGCAGACTGGAAATGTTCCCTCGGAGAAGCCTGTGAACGGCTCTACCCGGCTGCCGCGATCTACTTTCAAATGGATGAAAACGATCTCCAGCGCATCATGGCACACCCTGAGGCGATGATCGGCTCCGATGGCATTGCTTCGATGCAAACCCCGCACCCCCGCCTGTGGGGCACTTTTCCACGAGTTCTCGGTCACTATGTCCGTCAAAAGAAGTTATTCGAACTGGAAACAGCGGTACATAAAATGACAGGCCTTACTGCAAGCCGCTTTGGCCTCGAGCAACGCGGTAGTATCGCCATCGGGAACTTCGCCGACCTGGTATTGTTCGACCCGGATACCATTATCGATCGCGCCAGTTTTGAAAAACCAGCACAGATCAGCGCAGGCATAGTCAGCGTCTGGGTGAATGGAAAACTTAGCTGGCATGAGCAAAAGTCGACCGGCACTCGCAACGGTCGTTTTCTGACTCACTGAGTTGCCCGATGACAGGATTAAAATCACTGTTATCCGAAGTAAATCGCTGCCAGTTGTGTGCCGCAAGTTTACCGTTGGGGCCTAACCCGGTACTGCAATGTTCCGCATCGGCAAAAATTTTACTCGCCGGACAGGCACCTGGAAGAAGAGTGCACAACACCGGGATTCCTTTCGATGATCCCAGTGGAAACCGCCTGCGTGACTGGTTAGGCGTCAGTCGGGAAGTTTTTTATGACGCCTCTGCAATAGCAATTCTGCCTATGGGATTTTGCTATCCCGGCACCGGTACTAGCGGCGACTTACCCCCACGACCCGAATGCGCAGACCGCTGGCGAGAACCACTATTGGCACAAATGAAACAAATTCAATTGACGCTGGTTCTAGGGCAATACGCACAGCGTTATCACTTCGATACAAAGCCCCGTTCGTTAACTGAACTAGTGCGTGGCTGGAAGGATTACTGGCCAGACATGGTACCCTTACCGCATCCAAGTCCCAGAAATAATCGCTGGCTCAAGCAAAATCCCTGGTTTGAAACCGAACTACTGCCTGAATTAAAAATCAGGGTCAAGCAAATTCTACAAGGTCCATAGCTATGAGTGATGATATTCGCCAACGTATGTTTATCGAAATGGGACAAAAATCCGCATTCGACGAAGCCCGTAACGCAGCCTATGCCTACGCCGACCGGGCACTCGAACGTAATGTTTTTCCGACCCCGGAAGCTATTGCAAACCTGGCCCACTTCGATGAGCCGCTGCCCGACTCCCCGGGAGACGCGCTACAGATACTGCGTCAGCTCGACGAGTATGGTTCTCCGGCTACCGTGGCACAGATCGGCGGGCGTTATTTCGGCCTGGTTAACGGCGGGGTGATACCGGCGACACTGGCGGTGCGCTGGCTTACCGATTTCTGGGATCAGAATACCCCGCTATACCTGACCTCACCAGTCGCATCACGGCTTGAAGAAGTGACCGAAGCCTGGTTACGCGAACTGTTCGCGCTTCCTGAATCAACCATAGCGGGTTATGTCAGCGGTTCATCGATGTCAATTTTCTGCGGCCTCGCCGCGGCCAGGCACAGAAATTTTGCCCGCCTCGGCTGGGATATCAATCGCCAGGGATTCATCGACGCGCCACGCTTGCGCGTCGTCGCCAGTCGGCAGACCCATGGCACCGTCACCAAGGCAATCGCCTTACTCGGTTTCGGTACCGATAATGTCGAATGGGTGGACGCCGACCCACAGGGCAGAATCAATGCGCAACTGGTTCCCGAACTTGACCAGTCGACCATCCTCATCCTGCAGGCCGGTAACGTCAACTCTGGCGCCTTCGATGATTTTGCGACCCTGTGCCGGAAGGCCAGGGTAGCCGACGCATGGGTACATATCGATGGCGCCTTCGGCCTCTGGGCGGCGGCCAGCGAGCAGTTGAAACACTTGACCCGGGGTATCGAACTCGCTGATTCCTGGTCGTTTGACGGCCACAAAACCCTGAACACACCCTATGACAGCGGGATCATCATGTGCCGCGATCGTGATTCGCTGGTCAATGCATTGCATGCCGCGGGCGCCTACATCGTCTACAGCGACCATCGTGACGGTATGCTGCATACCCCGGAAATGTCACGCCGCTCGCGCATTTTCGAACTCTGGGCGGCGCTCAAGTACCTGGGTAAGTCTGGTATCGATGATCTGATTTACGGTTTGCATGCCCGTACCCGACAGTTTGCCGACGAACTCCAACAGCAGGGGTTTGAAATTTTGAATGATGTTGTCTTCAACCAGGTGCTGGTTGCCTGTGACAACGATTCACTGACCACTGAAACAATCAAAAACATCCAGCAATCAGGCGAATGCTGGGTCGGTGGCACCCAGTGGCAGCAGCGCAAGGTGATCCGAGTCAGCGTATGTTCATGGGCCACCACGGCAGCCGATGTGACACGTTCGGTAAAGGCTTTCGCCGATGCCCGTGAGCTGGCCCGTGAATAGGCCCGTGAACGACTAGCTACGCCCGGGTATGTCGACAATAAACTCCTGATCGCTATAGCCGTGCTTTAAGTCTTTGGCGCGAATCTTCACCTTGCTCACGCCTTCTGGAATCAATACTCCAGACAGCGAACGGGTGAACGGTTGTTCCCGTTCATGCGGATGGTAGAGCACCCTGGATTTCAGTAGCTTACCGTCCAGGGTAAGTACATCCCATTGATTGGCGTAATGATCCCAGCCCTCGTCGGTATGTTCGAGGGTTACCGAGAAAGTACAACTGCTCGGGCATTCAACGGTTACTTCGTTAATACTCACCTCGCCGGCATAGGAGATCGGAGACAACAACAGCATTCCTAACAAAAAAGGTTTCATTGGCATACTCCCTTATTAACCCGGGTTAATAGTTATTCAACTGCCTGCCCACATTTCCAGCAAAACTGAAACGAAGCACCATTTTGTTCCCGGCAAGCCCGACAAAACCAGTCGTCGGATTCGGTACCGGTCTGGATACCCTGGATGATCGCCTGCGCCTGTTGGAGCCTGGTTTCGTCTTCGATCCACAGTTCAGGCCAGGTATCGAAAGTAGCCAGATCGCCGGCGCCACCGGCGGCGAACTCATTGGTAACGATGGTATCAATACCCTCTCGCTGTAAAACGTTTTTCAGGTTGTAAACTATCATACGGTTTTCGTGCGTAAACAGCTTCTTCATACGCCACGGGATTCACGAACAAGCTCGTAGGCAGCCTTGATTTGCTGGGTTTTCTCGGTTGCGTCGCGAATCATCTCTTCGGGTAACCCCTTCGCCACCAGCTTGTCCGGATGATGTTGCGACATCAGCCGTCGATAGGCCTTTTTGAGTTCGGCATCATTCACCCCGTCGTCGACCCCCAGCAGCCGGTAAGCATCCTTGAGTGATGTTTTGGCAGTTGCCGCATCGTAACCGCTACGCCCAAAGCCCGCGCGCAGCATTTCTTCCAGCCGATCCAGCTGGGATACGGGAACACCCAGATGACCACAGATATTGACCAGCACTTCTCTTTCCGCCGGATGCATGACGCCATCGGCGTAAGCCGCCTGCAACTGGATCTCGAGAAACATTTGAATCAGGGTGGTGCGTCGATGGGTCTCACGTCTGAACTGGTCCATTACCTCATCGATGGGAAAGTCATCCGACTTGCCCTCGTTGAACAAACGCCTTGCCGAAGCGCGCATCTCGGTGTTCAAACCGAGACGATCCATGACCGCTTCGGCAAGCCTGATTTCATCGCGGGTAACCCGGCCATCAGCCTTGGCGAGGTAACCCATCACCGAGAATGTAGCAGTAAAAAACGCCGCCTGGATGCGTTCCTGATCCGCACCCCAGTCGACGCCATCCATCCTGCCCAGACCACGATCGAAACTATGCCCGAAAGCGATCCCCATCAACGCGCCGAGAGGACCGCCGATCATGAAACCAAATGCGCCACCAAGTGCTTTACCCCACCAGGACATAACAGTACTCCTGTAACAGTATTATTACGGCGATCAGGCCTGTATCTCGTGAATTTACTTTAGATGTCATATTGTTCGTTGTACCTGGTTAGCTGGCAATAGCAGCTATCGCGGTTTGCTGTTGTTGCAAATCCTGCGCATGGATCGCGCAAACTCCACTACCGCCAAACTCAAATTCGATCCAGTTCATCGGTAAAAAGTCATACCTGGCCTCTAGCGCTGCCTGTGAATTCCCAAGCTCGATAAAGATCACACCATGATCACTTAAATATTCCCCGGCCCGCGCCAGGATTCTATCTACCAGCAACAGGCCATCGTTACCCGCACCTAAACCAATGGCCGGCTCGCAATGGAATTCATCACTGAGAGCCGACATATCTTCGGCATCGACATAGGGTGGGTTGCTGACAATCACATCGAACGACTGTGCTGGAATCGAGTCAAACAGGTTAGATTCATACAGGGTCACCTGGTCACTGAGATCGTGTTGCTCGAGATTCAGCGCGGCTACCTCGAGCGCTTCTGCAGAAACATCCGAAGCACAGACCTCGGCAGCCGGAAAATGGTATTTCGAGGCGATTGCGATACACCCGCTGCCAGTGCAAAGATCGAGGATACGCTCTACCCTGCCACTATTCGTCCAGGGTTCAAAATGATTCGAGATAAGCTCCGCCATGGGAGAACGAGGTACCAGCACGCGTTCATCGACGTAAAATTTAAGCCCGCAAAACCAGGACTCTCGCGTGATATAAGCCGCGGGTCGGCGAGAGCTGACGCGTAATTGCAGTATATCGATTACCAGTTCGCGTTCAGGCAGGGTCAGCACCGCATCGAAACAAGTATCGGGGCAGTCATAAGGCAAGGCGAGAACATGTAGAATCAAGTATCTGGATTCGTCAAATGCATTCACAAAACCATGCCCGAAACACAATTCATTGCGTAAAAACTCGCTACTGCCCCAACGAATGAAATCTCGAATCGTCGTCAGAACTTGCAGGGTTTCCGGGATGGCCACGTTGTGTTTACTACCAGTTGAAATATAATGCCGCGAATTTTACACGATAACGACCATGAATAAATCGAGTATCGCAATAGTCGCTTTGTTAGCCCTGATCGGAGGATTTTCGATTTCCTGGTTTCTCAGCAATAATAAGCCAGTCGAGCTCGAAGCCGGTACCTGGTTCGGCGATCAGGCGCGCGCCCTGCCTGCGTTCGAACTGCTGGATCACAACAATCAGCCGCTGACCCGATCGAGCCTGGAGGGTCAATGGAGCCTGGTGTTTTTCGGTTATACCCACTGCCCCGATATTTGTCCCGCCAGCCTGCAAACCATGAGCGATATGGTCGCTGCGATCGACGATCCTGATGTGCTGGACGCGGTGCAGGTTTACTTTGTTTCGGTGGATCCTGAACGCGATGGAACCGAAATTCTTGCTGCCTACGTCACCTATTTCAACGCGACCTTTATCGGTGCTACCGCAGCTCTGGAAAAATTAACCCCGTTGACCCGATCACTTGGTATTGCCCACGATATCCGTAACAAAAGTGAAGCCAGCACTGACTACGACGTCGATCACAGTTCGGCAATTGTGTTGATAAATCCGCAAGCCGAGTTCGCCGGCCTGTTCGGCGCTCCGCATGATGCGCTGGCGATGGCACGCGACCTGACCCGCATTGTCGAATACAACTAACCCTGGTCTTACCATATGTCCCGATTACTACTCATCCTGTTACTAATATTGCCAGGCAGTGCGTTCGCCGAACTCGATATCAGCGACGCGTGGATTAAAAATCTGCCGCCCACGATCCCGGTCCGCGCCGGTTATATGACCATTCACAATGCGCAAACCGATACCCTCAGCATCGTCGCGATACGCAGCGACGCTTTCGCCAGCGTTGAAATTCACCAGACCATCTCTGCGGATGGGATGATGCGAATGGAGCCGGTGCCGAGTTTAACAATCGAGCCTGATTCAAGCGTGCAACTGGCGCCGGGTGGACTACATTTAATGATGATGAATCCCATCGAACCGACCAAACCAGGCGATACGTTGATGATTGTCATCGAGCTGGATGACGGCTCCACGCAAAGCCTGAAGATGACTGTGAAAAAATAACCGTGGCCGAATTAACTAAAAAACAGAAGTTTCTCAAGGTACTGTTCTACATCATGCCGCACCATGCGGTGTCGCGCGTGGTATACCTGATCACGCGCCTGCGGGGCCCACATGTCAAGCCCCTGATCGAATGGTTCGTAAAGAAATACGGGGTCGATATGGCCGAAGCCGAGGAATCAGAAACTGGCTATTACCAGACCTTCAATGAATTCTTTACGCGCTCCCTCAAACCCGATCTTCGCCCCATAGCAGCGGGCGAAAATACACTTGCCTGCCCCTGCGACGGCACCGTATCGCAGGCCGGCCCAATTCGAGCGGGTGCCATCATACAGGCCAAGGGTCGAGGCTACAGCGCGCTTGAATTACTTGGCGGCGACAAGAGTATGGCCGCCGAATTTGCCGATGGCCGTTTCGCGACAATTTACCTGGCACCTTATAATTACCATCGCATGCATATGCCGCTCGCTGCCAATATGAAAAAAATGATTCACGTACCCGGCCGCCTTTTCAGCGTCGCAGCGTGGACGGTCGAGGAAATCCCCAGCCTGTTTGCGCGTAATGAACGACTGGTCTGCTACTTTGAGACCCAGGCGGGCCCCATGGTGATGGTGCTGGTAGGCGCGCTAAATGTTTCCGCGATCGAAACCGTGTGGAGTGGGCAGGTAGTGCCGCCAGGTGCCAAAAAAATCAGCGAATATGACTATAGCCATACCCGTAAAGAGATTGCCAAGGGTGCCGAAATGGGGCGTTTCAATATGGGTTCAACGGTGATTCTGCTAACCGGCAATAATGTCGAATGGCTACCGAATATCACGCCTGGAAAAACCGTTAAGATGGGTCAACTCATCGGCCACTTCCCCAGCTGAAACAGATACTGGTGCAATATGCAGGCTAATCCCGGAAGCTTAAAACCTGGTCGATCGAGTCCAGGCCGAGTAACACCATCAATAGTCGATCGAGCCCGAGGGCAACCCCGGCACAATCTTCCATTCCGGACTCAAGTGCCGCGAGTAGACACTCATCGATGGCATGTTGGGGTAAATTCCTTTCGCTACGGGTTTCGATATCCTGTTCAAAGCGCGAACGCTGCTGGTCGCAATCGGTAAGCTCGGAAAAGCCGTTAGCGAGCTCGACACCATCGAAAAATAATTCAAAGCGTTCAGCAACGCTACTGTCATCCTCATTGATCCGGGCCAGTGCGGCCTGTGATTTCGGATAATCGTAAACGAACTGGTAGCCCTGCATGGACGGCGCTATCACCACCGTTAACAGGAGATCCAGACACTGGTCGAATTCAAGTTCGGTAACGTTGGTGCCTGGCACCATTTGCAGGCAACGTCCGCGTAAACTTTCCAGTGTAAGCCTGTCGATATCAAGATCCAGTGACTGGCTGAACAAATCCTTGTAACTAATGCGGTTAAAGCTGCATTGATGCAAACTTAGCGTGGTAATCAGCAATTCCATTTCAGCCATGAGCTGATGATAGTCATAACCAACTTGATACCACTCGAGCAAACTGAATTCAGGGTTATGCAGTCGCCCGGATTCACCTTGCCGAAACGCATGACAAATCTGGAAGATCGAGCCGCTGCCCGCCGCCAGCAACCGCTTCATCGCAGATTCTGGCGAGGTCTGCAAGTAAAGAGACCGGGCAGGGTCAGCGACTACTATCGATTCGATGTTAGCGTCGGTGCTGGTAGCAGGCATCAATACAGGGGTATCGACCTCGAGGTAGCCGCGGTTATTAAAAAAAGCCCGAATTTGTCTATAAACCCGTGCTCTTTCGCGAATCACCTGCAACTTTGCGCGTGGTTGCCAACTCATAGGGTGGGTGCGGTATGCCTACTTCTTTACCCGTGACATATATTCACCCGAGCGAGTATCTATCCTGACCTGTTCACCGATTTCAAGAAATAACGGTACCTTGACAACGGCCCCTGATTCGAGCGTCGCCGGCTTGGTGCCGCCCTGGGCAGTGTCACCCTTCAGTCCTGGATCGGTATCGGTGATTTCGAGTTCGACGAAATTGGGCGGTGTTATCCCGATCGGGCTACCGTTGTATAGCGTAACTTCACAATGGTCCTGCGCCTTCAGCCACAGATGACTGTCGCCGACCGCACTGGCATCAGCCGCCTGTTGCTCGAAGGACTCTGGATCCATGAAATGCCAGAACTCGCCATCACTGTACAGATACTGCATATCGACATCGATAACATCCGCGGCATCGACCGATTCGCCTGACTTGAAAGTTTTGTCCAGTACCCGGCCGGTTTTCAGATTACGGATCTTGACCCGGTTAAAGGCCTGGCCCTTGCCTGGTTTGACAAATTCATTTTCGATTATGGCGCAGGGATCACCGTCGAGCATGATCTTCAGGCCTCCGCGAAATTCGTTAGTGCTGTAACTTGCCATTACTGTCCCGCTTAAAAAAAAGCCAATCATACCGGAATCTATGTTTGATTCGAAATATATCGTCTATTATCAATAGTTGGCACAACACGTTGTTACTACATGCTGAAGTATATGGAAAATGAAGAAAAACTGATTCGCCTGCTCATCGTTGATGAAGGTTTCCACAAGGCCGAACAAATAACCAGTTCATTGCGCGCAACCGGTATGCATGTGCGCGCTGAATTCGCTGAAGACAGCGAAGATATGTGTGAAGTTCTGGAAAATAAAACCATAGACCTGGTGTTGTTTTCAATCGACCTGACCGGATTCACCCTTGGCCAGGCAAAGCATCTGATCCGCGAGTGCGGTCACCACCTGGCCCTGGTCGCTACGGCAAAAAAGGTCGACACGGAAGTAATAGTTGCCGCCATAGACGAAGGCGCTGTGGATGTCGTGGCCAACGACAGCCTTGAGCATTTGATTCAGATCATCAGGCGAGAGTCGTTCAATATCAATACCTGGCGGCGCGCGATGCGACTCGAACAGGATTTCCAGGACAGCGAAAACCGATGCCAGAACCTGTTGTCAAACTCGAAAGATGCGGTTGCCTATGTGCATGAAGGCATGCACATTTTTGCCAACGAGGTTTACATGGAACTATTTGGCAGCGCCGATTTCGATGAACTCGAAGGCACGCCAATTATCGACATGGTGGACTCGTCGCAACAAGCCTTTTTAAAGACCTTTTTACGCGAACTCAGTAATAATGATAACGCTACCAACGAACTAGACCTGGAATTGATCCATAGCAGTGGTGAAAGAATAACTGCGACGCTTGAGTTTTCTCGCGCCAGCTACGAAGGTGAGCCCTGCACCCAGATCCTGATACGTTCCAGCGCCGATACTTCCGAGCTCGAAGAACAAATCAATTATCTGCACCAGCATGATCTGGTAACAGGATTGTATAACCGCCAGTTTTTCATGGGGGAACTAAAAAAGTCGATCTCAGAGGCGGTGACTGCTACCCATCAATCGGCAATTATCTACATCGCAATCGATAACTTCCAGTCTATACGCGATATGGTTGGCATATCCGGTTGCGATACATTGATAAGCGATATCGCCGGTATTCTGACCGGAAATGCAGCTGCTGAAGATATTGTTGCCCGTTTCGGAGCGTATTCCTATACCTGCCTGAGCAAGGTCAAGGACAAGCACCAGGCCGAAGCCTTTGCTGCGAAAATACCCGAACTCGTCGCTGATCATATTTCGGAAATTGGTGATCAATCAATCAGTGCAACCTGCAGCACCGTGGTGGTATTTATCGATGAAAACTCCCCCGATAATCCAAACGAAATAATTTCCCGTGCCGAAAAGGCCTGCGATGAAATCCAGGCCCAGGGTGGTAACAAATCTCTAACCTATATCCCAAAAGCAGGTGATATGACCCTGGAAGAAGAGGATGGCATTACCGCAAACCTGATTAAGAACGCACTTAACCAGAATCGTATCAAGGGCATGTATCAACCCATCATCGGGGTCAAGGCACAAGGCGGGGAACGCTACGAATCGAGTCTGCAGATTGCTTCCGAAAACGGTCAAACACTTTATGCGCAAGATTATCAGGCTGCCGCGGAACGGACCGGAACTGCAAAAATGCTTGATCGCTGGAAAATACTGCACGCCATCAAAAAGATTTCGGATACTAGTAAACAAGGCCGCAAGATTGAATTCTTCGTGCCTTTGAGTGCCGATTCAATCCAGGACCCCGGACTCGCGACCTGGGTATCGGAAAACCTGGCCAAGTCGGCGATCAATGGTGGGCAACTGGTGTTCATGATTGAAGAAGCGCAGGCAGTGAGCCAACTCAAATCAGCCAAAACACTGGCCAGGGACTTGCAGCAACTAGATTGTCAATTCGCAATTGACGAATTTGGTACCGGGCTGAATCCTTTTCAGCTGATTAAGCATGTCAACGCCGGCTATGTGCGTATCAACCAGGTCTACATGGATGGCCTCGCACAAAACTCTGAAAACCAGGATAGCATTCGCGAACTTACCGACCAGGCGAGTGGCATGGAAATCAATACGATTACCCCCGGGGTAACCGATGCAGCGGTACTCAGTGTACTGTGGACATTAAATGTCGATTTCGTACAGGGCGAATTTCTGCAAGCCCCGCAAAAGGAACTGAATTACGACTTCAGCTCGATGTAGGTTCAGACCGGGACTACTCCACAACTTCGATCGCGGTAACATTTTGATAACCGCGCGGTAGTTTACGCCCACGCTGGCCACGCTCGATGCGATACTCTTCGAGTTCTTTCAAATTCATGGTTTTATATTTCTTGCCACTATGAATTATCAGCTTCTGCTTACCGGTAAGACAGCCTATAAAAACAATTTCTTCTTCACCTGCCTTGACGCGTTTGGGCGGAATCCCCTGAATCTTGTTACCTTTGCCGCGGGCCAGTTGTGGCACCGACTTCACCTCGAGCAACGCGATATAGCCGTCACTGGTGATAGACACTACCTGTGTGTTGTCATAATCCGATACCGCCACCACCGGCATCAACTGGGCGCCTTTGGATAAACTGATCTGGGCCTTGCCATTTTTGCTGCGTGTCAACATGTCTTCGAATTTACAGACGTAACCGTAGCCATGCGATGACGAGACCAGGAATTGATCGTCGTCGTGCCCCATCAGGCAGCTCTTGAACTCGGCCCCGCTGGCTGGTTTGAAACGCCCGGTGAGCGGCTCTCCCTGCCCACGTGCCGACGGTAATGAGTGCGCGGGTAAAGCGTATGCCCGACCGAAGGAATCAACAAACACTACACTTTGATTACTCTTACCCTGCGCCATGTCCTGAAAGCCATCTCCGGACTTGTAGTTCAGCGCGCGCACATCGAGATCGTGACCCTTGCCGGCGCGCACCCAACCGCGGTTAGACAATATAACGGTAGTTGCTTCGGAAGGGAGCAGGTCTGTCTCATCGAGAGCACGCGCGGCTTCACGACTGACAATCGGCGAGCGCCGGTCATCGCCATAGGTTTCCGCGTCTTCCATGATTTCATTCTTGATCAGAGTTTTGATACGACGTTCCGATGCAAGCAGTACTTCCAGTTCTTTTTTCTCCGTGCTGAGTTCTTCCTGTTCTTCATGGATCTTCATTTCCTCGAGCTTGGCCAGGTGGCGCAACTTGGTCTCGAGAATCGCTTCCGCCTGAATATCGCTGATCTTGAAAGTCTTGATCAACATCGACTTGGGGTCATCCTCGTAGCGAACTATGCGAATCACTTCATCGAGATTCAAAAAAGCAACCAATAATCCTTCGAGGATATGCAGGCGTTTATCGACTTTATCCAAGCGCCACTGCAGGCGTCGGCGCACCGTGGTCACGCGAAACGCAATCCACTCCTGCAGGATCTGCTTCAGGTTTTTCACCTGTGGACGACCGTTGGTACCGATCATGTTCATATTGACACGATAGGTACGTTCGAGATCGGTGGTGGCGAACAAATGCCCCATCAAAACATCAACATCGACACGGTTGGAACGCGGCACTATGACGAGTCGAGTCGGATTTTCATGATCTGATTCATCACGCAAGTCATCGACCATGGGCAATTTTTTGGCCAGCATTTGCTGCGCGATCTGCTCCATTATGCGTGCCCCCGATACCTGGTGCGGCAACGCGGTAACGATAATATCGCCATCTTCGCGCTCGTATACCGCACGCATGCGAATCGACCCATGGCCAGTTCCATACAGACCGCGTAATTCTTCCACCGGCGAAATAATTTCAGCTTCGGTTGGGTAATCCGGTCCCTCGACATGCTTGAGTAATTCTTCCAGCGGAGTTCTGGCCTTGTCCAGCAACATGATGCTAGCTTTGGCAATTTCGCGCAGATTATGTGGCGGCAGATCGGTGGCCATGCCTACCGCGATACCGGTAGTGCCATTCAGCAAGATATGCGGCAAGCGCGCGGGCAACAGGCTGGGCTCCTGCATCGTACCATCGAAATTAGCGGTCCAGTCGACCGTGCCCTGCCCCAGTTCCTGTAACAGTATCCGCGCGAAATCAGACAGGCGCGATTCGGTATAACGCATGGCGGCAAACGATTTCGGATCATCGGGCGAACCGAAGTTACCCTGCCCATCGATCAGTGGGTATCGATAGGAAAATGGCTGCGCCATTAACACCATCGCCTCGTAGCAAGCGGTATCACCATGCGGATGGTACTTACCCAGCACATCACCGACCGTGCGTGCCGATTTCTTGTGCTTGGAGCTCGCCGATAATCCAAGTTCGGACATCGCATATATGATGCGTCGCTGAACTGGTTTCAGACCATCACCGATATGCGGGAGTGCACGGTCGAGAATGACGTACATCGAGTAATCGAGATACGCTTTCTCGGTAAAAACGCGTAGCGGCTGTTGCTCGACGCCTTCATAGTTTAGTTCCATATTCTCGTTCATACTTCGGCGAGATCTCCCTTGGTCTGTAGCCAGTCCTTGCGATCGGCAGCACGCTTCTTGGCCAGCATCATATCCATGATTTTGAAAGTCGAGTCCCCCGGGGTAATGGTCAATTGCGCCAGACGTCGGGTTTCGGGCGCGATTGCGCTTTCGCGTAACTGCATCGGATTCATTTCACCGAGCCCCTTGAAGCGGGTTACCGAAACCTTGCCCTTGCGTTTTTCCGCGCTGATGCGGTCGAGAATACCGTCGCGTTCGGCTTCATCCAGCGCATAGTACTTATCCCTGGCGATGTCGATTCGATATAACGGCGGCTTGGCCACGTAAACATGACCCTGTTCGACCAGCGGTTGGAAATGGCGCAGAAACAACGCGCACAACAGGGTAGCGATATGCGCGCCATCAGAATCGGCATCGGCCAGAATACAGACTTTTCCATAACGCAGGTTGGCCAAATTGTCCGAGCCCGGTTCAACGCCGATGGCAACCGATATATCGTGCACTTCCTGTGAAGCCAGTACCTGGTCCGAGGGTACCTCCCAGGTGTTCAGTATTTTACCGCGCAACGGCATGATCGCCTGAAACGCTCGATCGCGGGCCTGTTTCGCAGAGCCACCGGCCGAGTCACCTTCTACCAGGAATATTTCGGTACGGCTAACGTCCTGGCTACTACAATCGGAAAGTTTGCCCGGCAAGGCAGGGCCAGAGGTCACTTTTTTGCGTACGACTTTCTTCGCGCTTTTTAATCGGCTTTGCGCGCTCGCTATCGACAATTGCGCCAGTTGGTCACCAATATCGGCATGCTGATTCAGCCACAGGCTGAACGAATCCTTGGCGACCCCGGACACAAACGCGGCTGTTTCACGCGATGACAGGCGCTCCTTGGTTTGCCCGGAAAACTGGGGATCTTCCATCTTTACCGAGAGCACGAAACTGACCTTGTCCCAGACGTCGTCGGGGGCGATCTTGACGCCACGCGGCAGCAGGTTACGAAACTCACAAAACTCGCGAATTGCGTCGGTCATGCCGCTGCGTAAACCGTTGACGTGGGTGCCACCCTGCGAGGTCGGAATCAGGTTAACGTAGCTTTCGGTGATCGACTCACCACCCTGAGGTAGCCATAAAACCGCCCAGTCCACGGCTTCATGCTCCCCTTGCAGTGAACTGAAAAAGGGTTTTGGCGGCAAGAGCTCATAATCGGCCAGCGATTCCAGCAGATAGTCGGCGAGACCGTCTTCATACATCCACTCGATCGATTCCTTGGTCTTTTCAATATAAAATTTTACCCGCAACCCGGGACATAACACCGCCTTGGCACGCAGTATATGCTTGAGTCGCGTGACTGAAAATGTCGAACTATCGAAATACTTCGGGTTAGGCCAGAAACGCAAACTGGTGCCGGAGTTCTTTTTTCCCACCGTGCCGGTTTGCTTCAGTTCTTCTTTTTTGTCGCCGTCGCTGAAGCTGATCGTGTATTCCTTGCCATCACGGCGCACGCGCACATCGAGTTGTTTGGACAGGGCGTTGACCACCGATACCCCAACCCCATGAAGCCCGCCGGAAAACCGGTAGTTTTTATTGGAGAACTTACCCCCGGCGTGCAGCTTGGTAAGAATTACCTCGACCCCGGGAATTTTTTGCTGCGGATGGATATCAACCGGCATACCACGCCCGTTGTCGATCACGCTAAGCGATTGATCCGCGTGCAAAATCACGCCTATCTGCGTTGCAAAGCCCGCTATCGCTTCATCGACACTGTTGTCGACCACTTCCTGCGCGAGGTGGTTGGGTCGTGTAGTGTCCGTATACATGCCCGGTCGCTTCCTGACCGGTTCTAACCCCGTGAGGACTTCAATCGAGGCGGCGTCGTACTGGTTTTTCAAATCTGGTAATTCCTGAGTATAATGCGATCGCGCAGCATCGGTCCCTTGTAATTACGCCTTGTAATTTATGGCCTTCGTCCTGATATAATGCGCATCTTTTTTCAGGTTCTCTATTATGAGCGAGTCACCTTATATTCACAATGTAAGTATGCAGAATTTCCAGAACCTGGTGCTGGAAAAGTCGATTAATAAGCCTATTCTGGTCGATTTCTGGGCAGACTGGTGCCAACCCTGCCAAACCATAATGCCGATGCTTGCCAAACTCGCCGAGGAATATGCAGGCAAGTTCGAACTAGCCAAAGTGAACGCCGATGAAGAGCAGGAACTGGCGGCGCATTTTGGCATCAAAAGCCTGCCCACGATGAAGCTGTTTTTTAAAGGACAGATGGTTGATGAACGCATGGGGGCAGTTCCGGAATCCGATATTCGCGAAATGCTCGACAAACATATAGTATCCGAATCGGATCAGTTCATGCAGACTGCAATGATGGCTTACCAGCAAGGGCAGACCGAGCAGGCGCTTGAAATGCTGAATCATGCGCTGGCCAAGGATCCCGATAACGCGGAACTCAAGATCACGATTGCACAAATGGTTCAGGCACAAGGTGACAGCGACAGTGCGCTGGCGCTCCTTGACAGTCTTGACGACGAAGGCAGTAAACTGGACTCGGCAGTCAAACTACGCGCCGAAATCAACATGGCGGCACAGCTTGCCGATCTCCCCGAGCTAGCTGAAATTGAACAACGCCTGGCACAGAATCCCGGAGATCTCGAGGCGCTGTTACAGAAAAGCCGACATCTGATCGCCCAGGGCGACTACGACAACGCGATGGAATGCCTGTTGGCGGTGATGCGCAGCGACCGCAGCTTCGAAGACGACGCCGGCCGCACCGGTCTGCTTGAATTATTTGACATGCTCGGTGGTGAGCATCCCAGTGTGCAGAAATACCGACGTAAGCTCTTCACCCTGCTGCATTAGGCTTCGAGGGGGTCAGAGCACGGTTTTCGGTACTTTTCGAGCGTGGGTTGAAAGTTGTGACGAAAACGTGGTCTGACCCCGAGGGTTCAGGCCCGGGAAAGTCGCAACCTTCCAGCATTGTGATTCTCGGGGTCAGACCTAAAATTTCGCCGAGGTGTTTCTATTGCCTGGATAGCACCGAAATTTTTGCTCTGACCCCCTCGAAGCTGCCCTCGAAGTCAACCCGGGACTAACCGCGGGGGCGGTGTTGGGCGTGGATCGATTGCAAGCGGGATTGAGCTATATGGGTGTAGATCTGGGTAGTCGACAGGCTGCTGTGACCCAGCAGCATTTGCACGGTGCGTAAATCCGCCCCGTGATTGAGCAAGTGCGTGGCGAAAGCGTGGCGTAACGAGTGCGGGGAGAAAACGGTTTTTACGCCGGCCTTGAGCAAATGCTTTTTGATGTTTTGCCAGAACGCCTGACGAGTTATCGCGCTGCCACGGCTCGATAAAAAAAGCGCATCGTTGATTGATTTTGCTGATTGCAACCCAGGCCGCGCCTGTTTCAAATACTGCGCCAGCCAGTGTAACGCTTCTTCACCGACCGGGATCACCCGCTCCTTGTTACCCTTGCCGACCAACCGCACCAGGCCAAGATTGGTATTGATTTGATTCAACTGTAATCCGACCAGTTCACTAACACGCAATCCGGAGCTATACATAAGTTCGAGCATACAGCGATCCCTCAATCCATAGTTGCTGTCGAGATCCGGGGCCTCTAACAACTTTTCGATATCCATTTCGCCCAGCGACTGCGGCAAGCTGCGATGGATTTTGGGTGCACTAATCAATGCCGTGGGGTTATCCTGGCGCTCTCCAACCCGGATTAAATGTCGATAGTACTGCTTCAGGGTTGATAACAGGCGGGCGTTTGAGCGAGCGGACGCTCCGTTGACAAAACGTTCTGCCAAAAATTGCTGGATGCTGTGCTGGTCCGCAGCAGAAAGTTTTTGGCGGCGCTTAGCCAGCCAGCGGGAAAACTGAAGCAAATCCTGTTGGTAGGCACTCAGGGTCAGCTCAGCAAGACCTTTTTGCGACCAGAGACTATCGAGGAAACGTTCGATCTCCGGTTCGTTACGACTAGCAGTCGCCTTTTTCATAAGCAAAAATTCATGAACAAATTTTCATGGATAATTATTCACAGGCAAAAAAAAGGCACAGCAAGCTGTACCCTTTTATTAACTCTATCATCAGTGAGTTACTTTTTCTTCTTTCTAGGCTTTGCCGACCTGGCAACTCCGGCGTGAGCCTTGCGATCCCATCCACCAAGGAATTTTGCGATAGCCGCGCCTCGTCTGGCAGAAAGCTTACCCAGATTTTCGGCATGTCTACCGGCGCTTGCAACCTCGGCTTTTAATCCCTGAATCTGCTTTTTCAATGCATTGATGTTAGCTTGCAGTGCCTTGAGCCTGGTGTTAGCGGCGGAACTGGCCGGTGATTTCTTTTTAGCCGCCGGCCGTTTCCTGGCCGCGGGCTTTGCAGCCTTTTTCTTGACTACGGGACGGGTTGCTTTTTTCTTTACGGCTTTCTTTTTAACTGCCGGTTTCGATGCTTTCTTTTTTACCGCGGGTGCGGCTGCCTTTTTCTTTACGGCCACTTTTTTCTTTACGGCTGGTTTCTTAGCTTTAGGTTTCGACTTTACTACTTTATTTGCTTTCGCCATCTTCAAGTCTCCTCACGTTAACTTAGGGCTGTCATTATAAAAAGCATTTACAATAATACAATAGTAAGTCGGTATTTATTGCGAACGCTGAGAACTTATTTACGTTGTGTATTATAGTTGCGTGAACAAAAAATGTTGTACGAATATTTTAATTAATTGTTGAGTAAAAAAAATTTCAGCTTGAGTTTCCAAATCTATTTGTGAACGTTCCCATACATGTCTTCGACTCCTTACAGTAGCTGTCCAGCTGCGAGCCTGATCAAACAACTTGCGGCGATGCTGTACGACAGCTTATTAATTTTCGGCGTACTTTTTTTTGCCAGTGCGCTCGTCTTGTTATTCAACCAGGGTGAAGCCATCGAATCGAGCCCGTGGTTTAGTCTTTACCTGCTGCTAACACTGTTCACGTTCTATGCATGGTTCTGGAAAAAATCCGGTCAAACACTTGGCATGCGAGTGTGGAAGATTCGTATAGTTTCAGAGTCTGGTGGCAATCCGGATTGGGGCGTCTGTTATCTGCGACTGATATTCGCGTTACTTTCGCTACTATGCCTGGGCCTCGGGTACTGGTGGCGACTTTTTAAACCGTACACCTGGCATGACAGACTCAGTAAGACCCGCATTATAGATGTTTCAACTGTTAGCCCGGGCAAGCAGTAATCAACCACCGAAACCATGCGACTGTCGTCTTGCCAGCAGAAAAATTGCGACCGCCAGAAATATCAGACCTGGCAATAGTGCGA
>Ga0209165_10000014_pt1 | contig 101147 bp, 103 predicted proteins | sample tdAd001_FD_187122 | JGI IMG/M metagenome (GOLD analysis project Ga0209165, IMG submission 187122) | Marine sediment microbial communities from the Atlantic coast under amendment with organic carbon and nitrate - tdAd00.1 (SPAdes)... | ecosystem: Environmental > Aquatic > Marine > Coastal >... | reverse complement strand
CGCCAGCAGAGGGTTCTGCTGCTTGTTTCAGGTTTTTGCGGATTTATCGCCTTCCCGCTGTTGTTTACCCTTGGCGTCAGCCTGACCACGGCCAACCATGCAACCATGATCCTGGCGATACTACCGGTGCTGACCGGCGCCATCGCCCTCTCCTGGGACCGACAAAGACCACAGGCGCTGTGGTGGCTTGGCTGCACGATTGCGTTTGCCGGTGAAGTGCTGCTGCTCTACGACCCCGATGCAAACTCCGGCTCGGCAAGTCTCGGTGGCGATTTGCTGGTATGGGCTTCAACCCTGTTCGCCTCGCTGGGCTACGTCGCCGGTGCACGCTTGCAACGCACCGGTTACTCGGCTAAAGGCACTACCTTCTGGGGGGTCGGCCTGTTCGCCATGTTGTTGATACCGGTGGCGCCATTGGTAGTAGATGGAGCAGCTTTACAGGTTGCTGGAATCCATGCCTGGACAGGCCTGCTCTACCAGGCCATCGGCGTAACCATAGTCGCCTACATACTATGGTACTGGGCGCTGGGTACCGGTGGCATTGCCCAGGTCGGCCTGTTTCAATTTCTACAACCGGTATCCGGCGTTATTCTTGCCTGGCTAATTCTGGCGGAAAATCTTTCATTGATCTTCGCCCTCGCCTCGTCGATTATCATGTTCGGCGTGATACTCGCGTTTCGCGCCAGATAAAACTATGTCAACTTCTGCTCCTATCGCATTCAGGCAATACTTCCATCCACCCGCTCTCGCGGCGGGCCTTGCAGCGGTGCTGATCGGTTACAGCAGTTCGGCGGTCATCATTTTTCAGGCTGCCCGGGCGGCAGGTGCAAACGCTGAAGAAATCGGCTCGTGGATGATGGCGCTCGGAATCGGTATGGGCCTGACCACCATCGGCCTTTCCTGGCGTTACAAGATGCCGATAATCACCGCCTGGTCTACTCCGGGCGCGGCGTTACTGGCAACTTCGCTGCAAGGCATCAGCATGTCTGCGGCCATCGGCGCCTTCATCTTCTCTGCAATACTGATTACCCTGTCCGGGATTACCGGCTGGTTCGAACGCATTATCGACCGCATACCATTGCCGCTCGCCGCGGCCATGCTCGCCGGCATCCTGTTTCAATTCGGGGTCGATGCGTTCCTGTCGCTGCAATCCCGGTTTGGCCTGGTGCTGGCAATGTTTGTCGTTTACTTGATCGCAAAAAAGCTGATTCCCCGGTATACGATTTTGCTCGTCCTGATCGTCGGCCTGCTGTGGTGTCAGCTTCAGGACCTGCTCGATTTTTCGAGTTTTACGCTGGCGGTTAACGCCCCGCAGTGGGTAACGCCGTCATTTTCTCTGAGCGCGCTGATCGGCGTTGGCATTCCACTCTACGTGGTTACGATGGTATCGCAGAACATTCCCGGGATTGCTGTATTGCGTACCGCGGGCTACCGCGCGCCGATATCACCAATCATAAGCTGGACTGGAATCACAACGCTGATACTGGCTCCCTTTGGCGGCTTTGCGATCAATCTGGCGGCGATAACCGCGGCCATCTGTACCGGCCCAGAGGCGCATGCGGATTCGAGTAAACGTTATATCGCGGGCTTGAGCACCGGCGTTTTCTACTTGCTGCTAGGTATATTTGGCAGCGCCATCGCCGCCCTTTTTGCCGCCTTTCCAACCGAGTTTGTAGTTGCGCTTGCCGGTCTCGCTTTGCTAACCACGATTGCCCACAGCCTCTACACTGCTGTCTCCGATGACGCAACGCGCGAAGCGGCGGTAATAACCTTCGTCGTAACCGCGTCCGGGCTCAGCCTGCTTGGTATCGGCGCGGCATTCTGGGGACTGGTAGCCGGCGGCGTTGCCAACTTTGTGTTCAGCAAAAGAATATAACAAATGGACTTTCTGGAAATTAATCTATCCGGCGAACCGGGCATGGCTATCATTGGCATGGTCGCCTTTGGCGGTGGTTTAATCCGTGGTTTCACCGGCTTTGGTGGTCCCGCGTTTATCCTCGCCATCCTGACTTTGTTCTTCACCCCGTACAGCATCGTAGGGAAAATCCTGGTGGTTGATTTTATCGCCAGTGTCTACCTGTTCAAGGCTATTTACCGGCAAATCGACTGGCGTGCTACTGCATACCTGGTCATTCCAACCCTGTTGTTCATACCGCTCGGTCACTGGCTGCTTATCGAGCTTGATCCGCTGTGGATGAAACGCGCGATGGCACTGATTATTTCAGCTGCCTGCGTGATGATGTTGATTGGGTTTCGCTACAGGCATCCGTTGACAACCAGCTGGTTGATTTTGATCGGCTGCAGCGCTGGCCTCATCTTTGGTGGCACCTATATCGCATTGCTGGCAGTGGTTTGTATTTTGCTTGGACCCTACGACAAACATGCGGGGCGCACGCTGATTATCTCCTGGTCATTTTTTACAGTGTTGGGTTTTGCGCTGGTTTCAGCGGTCAGCGGTACCACCGGGATAGACGACGTAATCACCGCGGCGCCGGGTGCCGCAACCTATATGCTCGGCACCTGGATTGGATCGCACGGCTTTCGAAAATCCAGCGAAAAGCTGTTTCGCCGCGCCGCTATCGTGACCTTGCTGGTGTTATCGATAATTAACCTGGTGAGTTAAGAAACAGATACCCGGGGATTTTCGATGAACGGCAAAAAACCCGTAATTGACTCTCGGTGAATGAAGTCAGAGACCAATCGTACGACATTAACAGTCACCCTGGTTTCGCAATGATTACTTAACTGTTTTCCGCAGTTTTCTTATTCTTTGTCGCAAACAATAGCGCTAAACCAATAGATATGTGCCCTAGCATCTCTAAGGATTCTTCCAGTCTTGTATGAAATAGTTTTTCTGCTGGGAGAAATTGCCAAAAACGTTGATCTGTTGTTACGCCTAAAAAATAGCTAAAGAACCCGATTCCGAGCATCGTTACAAGATAATTACTTCGAATATAGTCGGCAAACAAATGATGTTTTTTATAGGCCATATAAAAAAGTCCTAGAAGGCCAAGATAAACACCCGCGGAACTTCCCGGCGGATGTATTTCACGCACTAACAATACCGCCATCATTCCAGCCGCCCAAAGGAAAAACCTGTCTTTACTCAATAGAAAACGTGTGAAACACAACCCACAAAATCCTGCGGTTACGAACAACGCAGCTACTTCCAATACATGTTTATCGAGTGGGTATTTATGCAGCAGTATCAGCTGGGTAACAAATACTGCAACAATCAAGGGAGCACAAAATACAATCCAGTAATTTGCTGAGTCTGATACCATTTTCCACTGCTGCGAGAAGCTCGGATTTCCCATGCTTGTTTATACCTTAATTTAAAGTTGCGCGTAATATACCTTAATGTTATTTCCTAAATGGAGGCTCTCCAACACCGTCGGCAGGGATTGAAAATCTAAAAGCGCTTCCTTCCACACAGACACTTTTCATGTTCACCTGGAATAGACGATTTCACCATTTTTCATGGTCAGTTGCACGTTGGCTTCGAGCAGGGTGGACGGTCCTCCGGTGAGGACATCACGATCCAGTACCACCAGGTCCGCGGCCAGCCCGGGCTTTAGCATGCCGGTGACATGATCGAGCCGGGCCGCCCAGGCAGATTCGCGAGTTCCACACTGAATCGCCTGCTCCAGGGTAAGTGCCCAGTCTGGACGGAGCGCCGGCATTTCAGGCCTGGAGGGTGATTTACGAGTAGAAGCCAGGTACATGTTGATCAACGGTAGATAAGGTGCCGTGGGCGTATCCGTGCCGAAAGCGAGGGTGGAACCCGCTGCCTGGTATAGCGGCCATGCCCACCCCTGTTGGGTGCGTTCCGGCCCTAGCATAACCTTCCAATTGTCGAGAAACTCGGGATCCACGTGAACAGGTTGCATGGATGCGGTGATTCCCAGGGCCCCCATACGATCGATGTCCTCTTGCCGGGCGTATTCCAGGTGTTCGATCCGATGGCGCTGTCCGCAGTTTCCGTTGACTCTGATCGCGTTTTCAATGGCATCCACTGCAAGTGTAATGGTTGCATCGCCGATGGCATGAATGGCCACCTGTAAATTACCGGCATCTGCTGCCACAACTACGGGGTTCAGTGCCCTGGCATCCCATATGGGTCCCGAAGTTTCACCGTTGGTGTAAGGTTTACTGAGTCCTGCGGTACAGTTATCGATGGTGCCATCGGCGATAATTTTGATGCCGCCAACGCGCAATGAATCCCCCTGATAGTGATCAGCCAGTTCTATCGCCCGTTTCACCAGCGCCAGTTCTTCCTCGGGATTGCCGGTACGCCAGATGATCATATGCGCCACGATTCTAACCTTAAGCTCACCCCTGGCCTCGATCCGGGCCATGGCCTCCAGGTCGGGCTCTTCCAGCGCCATCTCCACCACACTGGTGATGCCTGCCCGTGCAAAGGCTTCGAGTGCAGTCGAAATATGTTGCTCGCGCATCTGCGGCTCCATTTCATTGAGCAATGACCAGACATAATTGACACTGGCATTTTCGAGTAGATGGCCGGTGGCATCGCCGGTTTCCGGATCTCGTACGATTCGACCACCCAACGGGTCGGGTGTATCCCGGGTAATACCCAGTTCGGCCAGTGCGGCAGTATTAACCCACGAGGAATGGAAATCAAAAGCTTCCAGGTACACGGGTCGGTCCGCAATGATAGCATCCAGCATTTCCCGGGTGGGTGTGGCGGCCGGTATATCACTATGTACCCAGTTGGTACCCAGCACCCGTGGCGCATCCGCATTGTCTCGCACCCATTCGAGGACACGCCTTTGAATTTCTTCGAGACTTCCGGCGCCCTGCAACTGTGCTTTAAGCATCGCGCTGCCGGTCATGGTCACATGAACATGACCATCAACGAAACCGGGCACGACCAGCCCACCGGCAATATCCAGACGCTCTATATCCCCGCGGTCACAATCCGCAATGATCTCGTTGCCACCAACGCTCGCGATGCGGTCGCCTTCCACCAACAACGCTTCCGCCCAGGGCCGGTCAGGATCGGTGGTAAAAATGCGTCCGCCAGTTATTAAGCGCTTATAGTTCACTCTGTCTCCATATCCGTGGCACCTGACACTAGTGTTACAAAGTGCTTGCGTTCAAAGCATATTATCACTTTATCTCCAGGGGCCGGTAATCTGCCGTATTCTGTCAGTGATAATGATTTTTTAAAAGTGTCGGTTTGCGAGACAACAGGCCTTCAAGACTGATGAGATCAGTAGCCGATATCTACGCTTAGCGGCCAATTTTGTTCGGTCGCATGCACCTGTTAACGGTTGGCCATAGTAGCGGACGCGATTATGTTCTCACAGCTTGACTGCTGAACTAACATTAGAAACAGGGCTGACGGGGGTACAACTGTCACCTTAATTTTAAGCTCAATCGTCGCTCGGCGGGGCTATCCTTACGCACTCGACGATGAGCTTCGACACATAGTCGGAGGGGTCGCGCGGTTCCAGTTTATCCCCGGCTTTTACGACGGCCTCGATTCTGGCCTGTAAGTTCGCCCGGTGGGAATCTACCGGATACGCCTCCAGTCCCGTTAACTCACGGATGTCGGGAGAGACATTCCGGTCGGGGGCGAAGTCCAGTCTGCTTTCATCAACCTGGAATAAGAGATCCAAGGCTCTTTCCAGATCGGCCAATAGTGGAGTATGAGTCACGTTCCTCTCCTTTTATGCTGGAATTAGAATTTTTTTACTTACGAATTATACCTGGACTTATACCCCAGTTTCCGGCCCAGAGCGTTTTCTGTCTCACCAGAAGTCGGGGAGACTGATGCCGCCACCCGGGCGGTCACCGTAGGGATTCTTCGGCTGACAGTCGCCTTCGGCTGCGGCCGCTACACCAGGCACGGTGGCTGCCGCGATCCCGGCACCTGCTGCGGCAGCACTGCCTTTCAGGAAGTTGCGCCGGCTTCCTTCGATTTCTTCTTGCTTGTTTTCTGTTTCATCATCTTTGGCCATGATAATCTCCTTACTACTGTGTTGAGCTGTGTCGTGGGGATGATTCCTAAATGTTATACGGGGTTAAATAACACGACTGCGGATAAAACCCCCATAGAAAGCTCTATGATATTGGCTAGTACCAAAATTAAATTGACCCATATCAACCGAACCCAAGGATCCGGTTTCAGCATCCAGCCGCCGACCATAGATTGCCTCTGAGCCCTGGAGTTTCAGCGTCCGTCATTGAGAAATCATTCGCCTGAAACTGATATCGATATGAGCCCGTACCTTACCTCTTCTACTCATTCCGTAAGCCCTGCCTGATGTTGACACGAAATATTGTCTGGCCCAATACGAGACATCCCGCCGCCTGACAAGGGAGAAACGGGTCTTCCCCGTGAACTATAAAATCGAGCGGAGGTACAGATTCTGGGATATATGAAGCGCTATAAATGCTAAGGGAAAAATGGTCTGAAGGCGGTCACAATGCTCCGGTATACTTCTTTCTTGAACAGCGGTATCTGCTCGACCAGCCAATTCGCATCGACCCAGGCGAAGCGGCTGAATTCCTGTTCGTGCACCTTTTCAGCATCGGGCAAAGCTCCATTGTACTCGAGTAAAAACCACTTCTGCCTCTGGCCAATATAAAAGATATCATCCTTGTACTGAGGTTTTCGAAACAGGTATTGCAACCACTCTTCGTGTTCACGAACTAGCATGACCTGATGTACTTGAATTCCGGTTTCTTCATGAAGCTCTCGTTGCATGGCCTCGCGGGCCGATTCTGCAGGATCAATTCCACCCTGCGGCATCATCCATTCACCTGGATAGTGAAAAGCGTCTCCAGCGAGAATTTTGTGTTCACGATTGACAATCATAATACCGACATTCAAACGAAAGTTTTGCTGGCCGACCACTTCTTCTGATAGATTCACTCACGCTCCCTTTATTGAACTTCCTGTATCCTTAGCTGACACTAGCAGAAGGGCCACTAGTGGGAAAGTTTATAGCATGATTACGCTATTCCGCTCAGATACCTAAACAATAGCTGTTGAATCGGGTAGAATCGCGCCCCTACCCGGATTCACCATGCATATCGAACTCTCTTCCCAGGCAAGACCACTAAACCAGTACCCGCTGTACTGGGCGGAATGCTTTGGCACGGCACCGTTTTTACCGATGTCGCGCGCGGAGATGGAGCAGCTCGGCTGGGACAGTTGCGATATCATTATCGTCACCGGCGACGCCTACGTCGATCATCCGAGTTTCGGCATGGCGATAATCGGGCGCCTGCTCGAGGCACAGGGTTATCGCGTCGGTATCATCGCTCAACCCGAATGGGAGTCAGCCGAAGCGTTCAAGGTGCTGGGCAAACCCAACCTGTTTTTCGGGGTCACCGCTGGCAACATGGATTCGATGATCAATCGTTATACCGCGGATCGCAAGATTCGCAGCGACGATGCCTATTCACCGGGCGACGTCGGCGGCAAACGCCCTGACCGCTGTTCCATCGTTTATTCGCAACGCTGCCGCGAAGCTTTTAAGGATACCCCCATAATTATCGGTGGCATCGAGGCTTCGCTGCGTCGTATCGCACACTATGATTACTGGCAGGACAAGGTGCGGCGTTCAATTCTCGCCGACGCCAAAGCCGATTTACTGCTCTACGGCAATGCCGAACGTGCGTTGGTTGAATTCGCGCAACGGCTGGCACGGGGTGATACGCTCGACAGCATTATCGATATTCGCGGTACCGCGTTTTTTATCAAGGATCTGCCGCCCGAGTGGACGGTTATCGATTCGACTAACGTCGACAAACCCGGTCGCGTGGAAAACCCGAACAACCCCTACCTTATCGACACCACGCCGGCATGCGATACCCGGCCTGAAAATAATCAGCCGCCGAGCGCCGATATCAAGCTCGAGGGCAAGCTGGCAAAGGTTCAGCAAAAGCTCGCGCCACGCCTCAAAACAGTGCTGCGCCTGCCCTCGTTTAACGATGTCAGTCGCGATCCGGTACTTTACGCGCATGCCAACCGGGTGCTACACCTCGAAACCAATCCCGGCAACGCGCGCGCACTGGTGCAAAACCAGGGTGGTCAGAAAATCTGGTTTAATCCACCGCCAATACCGCTTTCCAGCGAAGAGATGGACTACGTGTTCAGCTTTGACTATGCCCGCGTACCGCACCCGGCTTATGGCGGCGCGCGCATTCCCGCTTACGAAATGATTCGTTTCTCGGTGAATATCATGCGCGGCTGTTTTGGTGGTTGCACTTTCTGTTCGATTACCGAACATGAGGGTCGCATCATTCAGAGTCGTTCGCAGGACTCGATTCTGCGAGAAGTCGAGGCCATGCGCGATAAGGTGCCCGGCTTCACCGGGGTGGTATCCGATCTCGGCGGGCCGACCGCCAACATGTATCGCATCGCCTGCAAGTCAAAAGCGATTGAAACCGCCTGTCGGCGTCCGTCCTGTGTCTATCCCGGCATATGCGAAAATCTCAATACCGATCACTCATCGCTGATCGAGCTTTACCGCGGCGTGCGCGCTGTCGATGGCGTGAAAAAAGTTTTGATCAGCTCCGGTCTGCGCTATGACCTCGCACTGGAGTCGCCCGCCTACATCGAAGAGCTGGTGACACATCATGTCGGCGGTTACCTGAAGATTGCACCCGAACACACCGAGCAGGGTCCTTTATCGAAGATGATGAAACCGGGTATGGGGAGTTACGATCGATTCAAGGCGCTATTCGAAAAATATTCCGCCCGCGCGGGCAAGGAACAGTATCTCATCCCCTACTTCATCGCCGCCCATCCCGGCACCACCGATGAAGACATGATGCATCTTGCCATCTGGCTCAAGCAAAATGGTTTCCGAGCAGACCAGGTGCAAAATTTTTATCCCTCGCCGATGGCAACCGCCACGGCGATGTATCACAGCGGTAAAAATCCACTCAAACGTATCCGCCGTGACAGTGAAGACGTCAGCACCGCAAAAGGAGAAAAACAGCGGCGCTTGCACAAGGCTTTTCTGCGCTACCACGACCCGGCTAACTGGCCCTTGTTGCGCAAAGCATTAACCGCGATGGGACGGGAGGATTTAATCGGCAATGGCAAGAAGCAGTTAGTCCCGGCCTACCAGCCACGCGATACCAACAGCTACCATAGCCCGCGGCGCAAGAATAGTTATCAGAAAAAATCTTCAGCCGGCAGGAAGGGGCGAATACTGACGCAGCATACAGGCCTGCCGCCACGCAAAACAGATGCCTGAACTTTTTCAGGCTTGTTTGAAAACCATGGGTTCCTGCCCGACCGCGTAAGCAAGGGCAGCTGCCTGCTTCAGGCCGCGTTCATTTCCTTGATATGTTCCTGGCAGCGCTTCATCGAAGTCGCCATTTGTTTACCACTCGCATACCGGGCCTGGGCATCTTTTTGCAATGCCTTGTTGATTACATTATTAACGCAGTTCGGCAAATCGGACCTGTAGCGGCGGATATCGGGATGTTTCTCATTGGTAATGTTATACATCAAGTTAGCTATCGAATCACCCTTGAACGGCAGCTCCCCGCTCAGCATCTGGTACATGGTCACACCCAGCGAAAACAGGTCGGCACGCCCGTCAACCCGCTTCCCGGCTAGCTGTTCCGGCGACATGTAGTAAGGACTGCCAAGCACGGTGCCGGTCTTGGTTTTGCTCGCATCGGTCAGACAGGCGACACCAAAATCGGTAATCTTGGCAATGTACTTCTTGTCGTCGTAGATAATGTTTGCCGGTTTGATATCACGGTGTACGACGTGCTGCTGGTGTGCGTAATCGAGCGCCGATGCGACACTCATGACAATTTCCCAGACCTGATTGACCGGCAGTAGCGTCTTGCTGCTGCAGTAGGCGGTCAGGTCCTTGCCCTTGAGATAGTCCATCGCGATATAGGCGAGATCCTGTTCATCACCGACATCGTAAACGGTGACGATGTTTGGATGGTCAAGCCGGCCGGCGGCCTCGGCTTCACGGAAAAACCGGGTTTTAACCTCGTCGCGCATTTCGTCTTCAATATCGTCTGCCAATACCATGGTCTTGATGGCCACGGTGCGGCCGATCTTGTCGTCATGTCCGAGATAAACCATACCCATCGCACCGCGCCCGATTTCACTGTCGATCTGGTAGCGTCCAAGCTTGGGTTTCTGCATGCCTTCATTGTTCGAAACCAGGTTTGGCCCGGGACCGGTGGCATCCCGCGTACTACCCAGCACCACGGTATTTGCCGCCTGTTCATTTTGCTGGATTCGCTCACCGACATCGTTGAATTTGGGATCGTGGCCGTGGATAAACTTGAACACCGCCACCGCCTTGTTGAACTGACGCTTGCGCTCGTAGTCCAGGCCCAGGTTGTAAACCTGCCCGAGCAACGCATCGTCAACCTGACTGGCGCGCAATTTTTCAAATGCCTGGTCGAGATTTCCTTGTGCATGCAATGACAGGCCGAGTTGACGGTTTGCCATTGACAGATCAATATTGACCAGCTTTAAACGCACATTTACAGCCTGGCGGGTACCGAGAATCAAATGACCTATGATCAGCATTACCACCGTCGACATCATCGGTAACCACAGGGACTGGGAACTCATCAACACAAAATGAGCGTTGAATATCATCAGTATTAAAAACAGGCTCAGAAAAATCGCGGTGTTAGTGCGGAAACGGCCCAGGATTAACATCAGGTATATGCCAAGCACGACAATAATGCCGCGTTGCGCCCAGCCGGCCCATTCCGGTAAATAATATTGTTCATTGTTGAGCAGGCTGGAGACGGTATGGGCAGTGGCCAGGGTTGGCGAGATTGCCTTCCCCGTCGGGGTCAACCGCGGCTGCGCAAGGCGCGGCGAAGTCAACCCGACTAAGACAATCTTGTCATTGAAAACATTGGCTGCGACGCTACCATCGAGGACATCGATTAATGAATACTGCTTGAATGCGGGCTTGCCATTTTTTTCTTCGTAGAAACGCGGGTGGATTTTAAAATCAATATCCGCGCCCAGATCTTTACCCCCGAGCATTGGACTGGTACCGATTCTGGATTCGATATGCTGCATCGACATACCCTTGCTACGGGTCGCGACTATCAATGCAAACGAGGGCAAAAAATCCCGCCCATACTGCACAATCAATGGCTCGTTGTTGAATTGCTCGGCGAAGCTTATCACCCCGACGCCACCCACTTGCTTAGCCAGCATTTCGATTGGCGGGAATATTTCTGAAGCCCTGGTAAACTGTGGCGACGGCCAGCCAAATCCACGACTGCTGTTAGCGTTGCCCGAGACCTTCGGCAACACAAACCTTTGCATATACCGGGGCAACGACGGGTTTAAACCAGGTAATGGCTGGTTGGTGGGAATATACGGCATCGCGAGGACGATGCGGCCACCCGCTTTGAAAGTACCGGCCAGGTTAGCATCGCCGTGTAAAGTCGATTCGGTAGCCCGCAGCGCCTTGTTGACGCGGCGACTGAGTTTTTTCTCTTTCTTCAAGATGGTGCGCAATTCAGCCAGCGCGGCGAGGCCTCCCTCGTACTGCCCGGTATCGAACGGCATGGTAAAACCGACCACCCTGGTCTTGGCTCCGGTTAGCAAATGCGTGGTTTCCGCAAGCACGTCACGCGACCAGGGCCAGGCCCCGAGGTCCTGTAGTGATTTATCATCGATCGCAACCACAACGATGTCTTCACGTGGGGCCTTGTTGGCGGAAAATTTGGTCCCGAGATTGTAAGCCTGTCGATCGAGCGCGGAAAACCAGCCGGCTTCTGCAAGCAGCAGAAACAGGAGAGTAATGACCAGTCCAACGAACCAGTCGCGTTTTAACAGAGACTTAATTAGAGGCATTCAAATAATGCTATTTCAAACCACGCAGACATTGATGTCTTATAGCCTATTCGCACCAGATTTCCTGCTCCGTTTTGGTAACAACAGACAGCTACCGTACCTGGGCGTGATATCCGTCACAGGAGTACTATTAAGCCGACGCCAAAGCATGTCGTATTCCGAGCTACTGAATTATTAATATTTGGTGTGCCCCGGGCTTTCACAGGAGCACATCATGGCTCTTAGCTGGTTGTCATTTGCTGCCTGCGCTCATCCGTTCAGATACGCTAATCTGGAATTGATTGCGCTTCATACCGTATTCTTTTAGCCTTTGCCGTCAAAGCAAGAGTACATCATGGCTGACTCGATCAAACTTTTATCAACGCGGCGGTTTCGACCATTCTTTCTAACCCAGCTACTGGGAGCCTTTAACGACAACCTGTATAAAAACGGGTTGACTATTTTTATTGCTTTCCAGGTAGCCAGTGTATCGCAGGAAGAAAGTAATACTCTCGTCAACATCGCTGCTGCCCTGTTCATTCTGCCTTTCTTCCTGTTTTCGCCGATCGCAGGCCAACTTGCAGACAAGCATGAGAAATCCATGCTGATCCGGCGCATCAAGATACTTGAGATCGGCATCATGCTGCTCGGGGCAACCGCTTTCATACTGGAAAGCCCGGAGATGCTGGTTGGCATTTTGTTTTTAATGGGAACGCAGTCGGCATTGTTTGGTCCGGTTAAATACAGTCTCATGCCCGAGGCACTCAAACCTGAAGAACTGGTCGGCGGCAATGCGATGGTCGAGTTTGGAACCTTTCTGGCAATTCTGCTGGGTTTGATTGCCAGCGTTTATATTATTGGCATGGGTAACGCGGCGATGGCCATCGCGGTTGTTTTCACCGCCTGCATCGGTTACTGGACGAGTCGTGGCATACCGGAACTTCCCGCTGTCGTCCCCGATCTCAAACTGAGTTTCAATATCCCCAGGCAGACCATGAACGTTTTGCGGGATGCTCACGAAAACCGCACCGTCTTCTACTCGATAATGGGAATTTCGTGGTTCTGGTTTTTCGGCATCACCTATGTCACCCAGTTACCCAATTATGTACGCTACGAACTCGGTGCCAGCGAACAGGTATACGTTTTACTGCTGGGAATTTTTTCTCTTGGCATCGGCGCCGGTTCGTTCCTCTGTGAAAAAATGTCCGGACGCATGGTTGAGATCGGACTGGTGCCAATTGGCGCCCTTGGATTGAGCCTGTTTGGTATCGATTTTTATTTCAACCAGGGGGCAACCGGGAATGGCACCGACCTGATCGGGCCGGCCGCCTTCATCGTCCAGTCTTCGAGTTTCAGGGTTTGCATTGATATTCTCATGCTGGGTATATCGGGAGGCATATACATAGTGCCGCTGTTTGCACTGGTGCAGCAACGCAGTAAGCCCAGCAAACGCTCCCGCATTATTGCCGCCAACAATATTTTGAACGCGTTATTTATGGTGGTGGCATCCGCTTACGGATTGTTTGTGTTGTCTTCCGGGGTGTCGATCCCGGCACTGTTTTTAATCATGTCCCTGATGAACGCCGCGGTGGCCCTGTTCATCTTCAATCTGGTGCCCGAGTTCGCAATGCGCCTGCTAATCTGGCTGCTGGTACATACCATGTACCGGATCGATAGAACTGATCTCGATAAAATTCCAGATGAGGGGCCTGCGATCCTGGTGTGTAATCATGTCAGCTTCGTCGACGCCCTGGTGCTTGCCGGTTGCATTCGGCGGCCAATCCGCTTCGTTATGTATTTCCGTATATTTCAGTTACCGATTCTTTCTTTTATTTTCAAAACCGCAAATACCATCCCGATTGCCGGTAAGAGTGAGGACCCGGAGATGATGGAGAAGGCTTTTACCGAGATCAGCAGTGCACTGCAGAAAGGCGAACTAATCTGCATATTCCCCGAAGGCAAGATTACCGACGACGGCGAGTTGAATACTTTCAAGTCCGGCGTGATGTGGGCTCTCGAACGAGATCAGGTCCCGGTGATACCGCTCGCATTGCGCGGCCTGTGGGGCAGTTTCTTCAGCCGCGCCTATGGCAATGCGATGAGCCGCCTGTTTCCACGGGGTATGCTGAGCCGTCTGGAACTGGTGGCCGGGGATCCCATCGAGGCGAGCGCAGTTACGCCAGAGCTGTTACAGCAGACAGTTCTGCAACTGCGTGGTGAGCGACGCTAGCTGGAATACTGGTGAAATACGCAGGCTAGACACCCATCATCAGGCTGGAGTTTTCGCTCAGTATGCGGGTGAGAAACTTGCAGACTGCATCGACACGCGCGACATGACGCAAATCCTCGTGTACCACTAACCAGTAAGTACGTTCTACTGAAATCTCGTCCGCTAGCACTACTTGCAGGCTGCTTTCTCGCTGCGCCATGAAACAGTGCACCATGCCCAGACCAATGCCATCGAGTATCGCGTTGTACTGTGCGCTAACGTTGGTGCTGCGAAAAACGACCTGCGCATTTTTGATCGTGTTGTCAAAAAACCTCAGTTCAGGCATTTCAATAAGATCTTCGATATAGGAAACAAATCCGTGCTCCGATAAATCTTCAACACAGTTTATCGGAGGATGATTGGCGAGGTAATCACGTGTCGCATACAGGCGCAGACGGTAGTCGCACAGCTTCCACGCTATCAACCGACCACTTTCAGGGCGCGAGAAGCTAATGGCGATATCGGCTTCTCGTTTGGACAGGCTCATGCGCCGGGTTTCCGCTACCAGCTCGATTTCGATATCGGGATGTTCGCGGCAAAATTCGGCTACATGCCGGGCGATCACCTGCGACCCCAGCGCTTCAGGGGCAGCAACGCGCACCGTACCGCCAAGACGGGCGTCCTTGCCTGCAATATCCTGGTATAGCTGGTTGGATCGGGTTTCAATTTGCTCAGCCAGTGGCAATAGGCGCAGGCCCGCATCGGTAAGTTGGTAACCATGCGGTGACTTATCGAACAGGCGCACATCGAGCTGCTTCTCTAGTGCAGTAATGCGCCGGCTTACCGTGGTGTGGTCTACATGCAGACGTGCGGCAGCGCGCACCAGCTTACCCTGCCGTGAAAGTTCGAGAAAATAGCGCAGATCGTTCCAGTCATACATGTGTATAAATGCACATCGGATGTGGATATCAGACTATATCCTTGCATAAATATCTTGTCTATACTGCCCGTCCGTTTAAGGAGCCTCTGATTAATTCATGAATTAATCAGAGGCTCCTTAGTTACCTTACTCTCGCAGGAGCCATTATGAGTCAGCCAGCCGCAGTCGTATCCTCTGAAATTACCCAGCTTAGCCATTATGTCAACGGTGAACACATCGCCGGTACCAGTGGTCGCTTTGGCGATATCTTCAATCCGAGCAAGGGCGTTAAAATCAGCGAAGTGCCGCTGGCCTCAAAATCGGAAGTCGAAGCCGCGATCGCTGTCGCCGAGGAAGCCTTCCCAGCATGGGCCGCAACCTCGGTGTTGCAGCGTTCACGCATCATGGCGCGCTACGTACAGTTACTTTACAAGCACCAGCACGAACTGGCCACGCTGGTATCAATCGAACACGGCAAAGTCATCGAAGATGCCATGGGGTCGGTATTGCGCGGTATCGAGGTTGCAGAATTTGCATGTGGCGCGCCGCATGCCCAGAAAGGCGAGTTTTCCGACAACGTGGCGCGCGGTATCGATATCTATTCGATGCGCAAACCACTCGGTGTAGTCGCCGGCATAACGCCATTCAACTTCCCGGCGATGATTCCATTGTGGATGACGGCAATGGCTTTGATTACCGGTAACACCGTGGTACTGAAACCTTCGGAGAAAGATCCTTCCTGCCCGATGCGGCTGGCCGAATTATTCGTCGAGGCGGGCGCGCCTGCCGGCGTCTTTAACGTGATTAACGGTGACAAGGAAGCCGTCGATACTTTACTCGAAGATCAACGTGTCAAAGCTATCAGTTTCGTCGGTTCAACCCCGATTGCCAGGCATGTCTACGCCACCGCAACAGCCAATGGCAAGCGCTGCCAGGCCATGGGCGGCGCCAAAAACCACATGCTGATACTTCCCGATGCCAACCTCGAAGATGTCGCTAACGCGCTCATGGGTGCGGCTTATGGCTCCGCCGGCGAGCGGTGCATGGCAATTTCAGTCGGCGTTTGCGTCGGTGATGAAGTTGCCGACAAGTTAATCGATATCTTGAAGCCGCGGGTCGAAGCGCTACAAATTGGTTCCAGTCTGGATACCGGTCTCGAAATGGGCCCACTGGTGACCAAAGAGCACCGCGCAAAGGTCATGAATTATATTCAGATGGCACAGGATGAAGGTTCCCGCCTGGTGGTAGACGGTCGTGATTTCGTTTGCGAAGGTCACGAGGATGGCTATTTTCTGGGTGGCTCACTGATTGATAACGTGACCCCGGAAATGCAGTCCTACCAGGAAGAAATTTTTGGCCCGGTGCTGCAAATTATGCGCGTCGGCTCTTTCGACGAAGGCACGGCACTCGCTACCGATCATCCCTATGGTAACGGTACCTCAATTTTCACCAGGAACGGCGCCGCCGCACGCACTTTTGCCGACAAAGTCGAAGTAGGCATGGTTGGTATCAATGTGCCGATTCCGGTACCACTGGCCTTCCACAGCTTTGGCGGCTGGAAGTCTTCCGCGTTTGGCGATCACAATCAGTACGGCATGGAGGCAATGCGTTTTTACACCAAGGTGAAAACCGTGACCGCACGCTGGCTGGATGGTGAACTCGAGGCTGAATTCAACATGCCAGTGCTTAAATAGAGGCGCTAAGCCGTGTTTGCCGCCGTCGTGCTGACGGCGGTCGGACTGGCCCAGACGATTGGCAGCCGATGCCTAGTTGTTGAAACCGTAGTCATAATTCTGCGTACCGCTGGAATTAAATACCTGCGCATGGAATGAGACGATGACACGATCCTCGGTGCCGTTATAGGGGAAGGGCATATGCTTGATATGTGACGGGAATATGCACAACTTGCCATCCTCAGGGTAAGAATCCCAATTGCTATCGTGCAGGTAGAAATTGCCATAATCACCAAATCCTCCCGCCATGTGCTCCATATGCGGTCCGTAGAAGCGGGTCACTCCGTTCGGTTGCGTGCCGCGATGCGATTCCGGGCCGGTGCTGCAATCACCGGCACGCACGTAGTAAACCCCGGACCAGGAGCAGTTGCCGTGCACGTGCATTTCGTGGAAGGAAAAATTATTCGAAATCTGAAACCAGAGACCCGTGATATTGACGCGTACTTTTTCATCCCCGTGCCACAATCCTTTATTGGCTTCTCTGGCCACTTCCACGATCCCCTGACTGATGAACTCGGCAAGTTCGTTCAGCTCCTCGTGTAACGGATACTGGCTGAGTAAATCATCCCTGCTGGCATAGGCCTGTTGTGGACTGCGTTGTTCGCGATCACGGTGTTTGTAAAACAATTCGAGCAATGCCGGATTCACCTTTTGAAAATGCGCGAATCGCCTGGCCAGTAAAGTGGTCGGCCATAGCTTGATAATATTTGGATTAGCGTCCGGATTGGTTTTTTTCGCCATAATTATTTTATCGGTTCCCTGAACCTGCTTCTGGTTAATGCGCAGAGTAGTTATGCATCGCCGTAGCGATGACATTTTTCAATATAAGCCCTGGTACTTTTTGGCATCGTTACCCGTGCTCCGGCAATGTAACCGGTTAATCGCCTGCCTTCCTGGATCAAGTCTCGACCGTAAGCCATACGCATGCGCAAAATTTGATCAGCATCCTCGGGCACTTCGGGCTGGTAAGCATCAAGTAGTTCGCCCAGCGCCACGAAGTTTGGCCATACCTGGAATATACACGGATCCTTCTTCATGGTTTCAGCCGCTCGCCGGGCTGCCGTCGCGTAATTAACCACCAGTTCTTCCAGTCCGGCAAAAAGTGTTTGACTACAAAATATCTCTATCATGCAGTCGGCAACCAGGTCTATTTCACGCATGCTTTGCGCGATCTTGACAAATCGTGACTGGTAGAAATCAGCGATCGGCATGGTAAACGCTTTAAACGGCTCACCCCAGACTTCATCAATGCCCTCACAGCCGCTGTGATGCTTAACCTGTTGTCCCAGGGCCAGTGCTTCCTGGAAACAATCGCTACACTGGCGCATCAATTCATTGCTGTGGCTGACCTGGACCCCAAGCTCACCGAGATCCACGATCGCGGTAAACAGATCGGTAGCTCTGTTGAACAGTGCACCGGCCAGCATCGCGGCGTTAACGCGCTTACACTTTGCATCGGTTTCACCGAGATAGGCCTCGCGGGCAAGATCCAGGCTGTTACCCGGCGTGTTTATGCCCGCCTCGGTATGATGAAAGGCACGCCGGGTGAGGCTATCGATCAAACGCTTGCGATTGGTCAGCGTATCTTGTAATGGCGCATAATATCGAATCCAGTAACCATCGTAGTATACATACTCGATAGTATCGATAATCCGCCGAGCACCGTCTGTGGGCGGTGAATTACTTTCGGGAGCGGTTGCCATAAATTCCGCGTGCTGTTCCTGTGATTAGAGATCCGACAATCATAAATCAATCCGACTACAATGTTATGCAATCTACCGAGGTAATCAATTAAAATTTTGAATACAGGGAAGGCGCCTGGCTCATGCTGTGAGCCGTTACCAGCTTAATATATCCCGGCTTAGCAAGATAAACGATACCATGGCCTTAACCATTCTGAGCTCAAACCGCGTCGAAACCCTGCAGTCCAGACTGACGCAGCAGCTAGCGGCTCGACCACTGCACGATCCCTTCGCACAGGAAATGATCGTGGTTCCCACCTACGCCATGGCGCGCTGGTTGAATTTGCGCATTGCACAACAACAGGGTATCGCGGCGAATATAGATTACCCGCAGGCAGGGGCATGGATCTGGTCGTTGGCAGCTACCATTCTGAATGGCACAGCAGAGCAGGACCCATATTCGGGAGATGCACTCAACTGGCAAGTATTCAGCCTCTTGCCGGGGCAGCTGGAAGATGAATCGTTTGCCGCTATACGTCATTACCTGAATGACGATGATGACGGCCTCAAGCGCTGGCAGCTTGCACAACGCATAGCCGCGGCCTTCGATCGCTATCAGCTTTATCGGCCCGATAAAATTCGCGGCTGGTCGGCCGGCAACGAGCATCACTGGCAAGCCAGGCTATGGCGTAAAATCGTCACTGCCAGGCTACAGGAGCATCGGCTTGAAGTTATCGCTCGTATAATCGACCGACTCGGTGACGACACCCTGACAGTTGAGCTGCCCGAGCGTATCAGCCTGTTCGCGATGTCCCGGCTGGCGCCTGTTTTCATCGAACTGGTTCATGCCCTCGCCGGCAGAACCGAGATTCAACTCTACCAGCACAATCCAACCGATCAGTACTGGGCTGACCTGGTCAGTGAGAAGGCAAAGGCGCGCAAGCGCTTACAGAATCCGGATCATGCCGCGTACTTCGATAGCAGCAATAGCTTGCTCGCATCCTGGGGCAAACAGGGTCAGGCACTGCAGGATCTGCTGCTCGATCTTGGCTCGATCACGGCTACCGAAGTCGAAGCTAATCATCCACCCGGCAACGACAGCATTTTGCAATGCCTGCAGGGCAGCCTGTTCAACCTTGAGCCGCCAGCTCCCGGTATGACTATCGATGATTCCGTTTCGGTTCACATATGTCACAGCCCAATGCGGGAATGCCAGGTTTTACATAATCACCTGCTCAACCTGCTTGACCGGCATGCGCAACTATCGAGTGAAGATATCCTCGTCATGGTGCCCGAGATCAGTCGCTATGCACCTTACATCGAGGCCGTGTTTCAGCACGACAGCAGCGGCAAACGCCCCAACCTTGCCTGGAACATCTCCGATATCAGCGTCAGCGACGGCCACCCGTTGGTTGGCGTATTTTTACAGTTGCTCAAGCTGCCCGGCGGTCGGTTTTCTCGTTCCGAGGTTCTTGCTTTTCTTGAATGTGCTGAAATTCGCCATGCTTTCGGCATCGATCAGCAAATGCTCGAAGATATACACCAGCTGGTTGAGTCTGCCCAGGTACGCTGGGGAGTCAGCGCCAGTCAGCGACGGGCTATAGGGCTTCCTGCGATTCACGAAAATACCTGGCAGCAGGCCTGGGAACGGTTTTTCGCAGGATATGCGCTTGCCAATGAGAGCCTCTGGCAGGGTATTGCTCCGATAACCGAGTTCGGCAGCGATAGCGGCGTTGCGATAGCGCGTTTCCGATACCTGTTTGAACGCCTGCTCTACTGGCAACAAAAACTGGGCAGCGCAGCCAGCACCGAGATTTGGCAGCAGCGCCTGCATCAACTGATCGATGAATTCCTCGCCCCACCGGTAATAACCGGGAACCTGCAGCAGCCGCTGCGCAATGCAATCAGCGAACTCGGTCAATCCGATGCTGTCGAGTTAAGCCCCGCACTGGTCTGCTACTGGATGGAAAAACAGCTGGCTACAACCCAGCAACCCGGTTTGCTCTACTCGGGAGGCATCACTTTCTGTGGCATGCAGCCGATGCGCAATATTCCGTTTCCGGTCATTTGTGTGCTCGGCATGCAGGACAATGCGTTCCCTCGCCGGGAGCAGCTGGCCGAGTTTGACCTGATGGGTCAGGAATGGCGCCCCGGTGATCCGCTCAAGGGCGATGAAGATCGCTACCTGATGCTTGAAACCCTGCTCTGTGCACGCCGTTATCTCTATTTCAGTTACTGCGGACGCAGCCTCAAAGACAATAGCGAATGCCAGCCATCGGTGTTGTTGCGCGAACTGCTCGATTATATCGATAGCTGTTTCGGCTCTGCTGATGACAAGCCAACGGTGAGCCAGAAAATTTCACAGATACATCCAATGCAGCCTTTTTCCAGTAGAAACTTTCAGCCAGCTGTACCCGGCTACGACAAATACTGGTATGAAACCTCGCTTCAGCTTGAACGCAAAAAACCGACCAACACGGCATTCTCCTGGCCGCAAGAGGCGCTCGCTACAGCATCTGATTTCGAAACAGGCATCGACCTGAAAACACTGACCGGCTTTTTCGCTCATCCAATTCGCTATTTCTTTAACTCCCGACTCGGCATCAGAATTCCAGCGCAACAGGCTTCGGTAGACGAGGAGGATTTTACCCTGCAGGGGTTACAGAAATGGAAACTGGCAGAGCGTTTCGCTGACAACTATCTGGCAGGCAGGCAAAACGATGTACAACAGTTTTCGGCGGAAGGTTTACTGCCGCATGGTAAAGCCGCCAAAAGCGGATGGCTGAAGTTACAGACGGAGTACCAGCCCCTGCTCGATCAACTGAGTCGTTTTCACGATTTACCGGCGCTTGGCAGAAACGTCGAGTGCAGCTTTGATAACGGACTATTGCTGTCTGGAGAAGTAGACGGCTGTTATCCTGATTTCGGCTTAATGCACTTCAGCGCCAGCAAAAACGTCAACAGCAGGGCGTTGCTCTCGCTGTGGCTGAATCACCTGGCATTGTGTGCTAGCCGGCAGTTATCGCGTAACGAAATCAGTCAATTGATTATTCCGGGGTCCCGGGGCGTTCGTTTTGAATATCTCGAGGAAGCTAGCGCCAGAGCACTGTTGGCAAATTATATCCACCTGTTTCAACAGGGCCTTCACTGCCCTCTTCCAGTATTTCCGAACACCAGTTACGCCTGGGCATCGCAGGCAGACCCCGAAGTCGCTATGAGTAAAGCGCTTGGCGTCTGGCATGGCGGCAATTACAGGAATGCCGTACGTGGCGAACGAGAAGACGAATTTATCCGGCTTGCATTGCACAACAACACTGCCAACCCCATCGCCAACGTGACATTCCAGCAATACGCTCGAGAAATTTATTGCCCTGCAATCGAACACGGTGGCAATGATGACTAAGGCGAGCAGTGTGACAAACCTCGATGCCAGGGCTATCCTGGATCTTGACCTGGATGGCATCAAGCTCATCGAAGCCAGTGCAGGAACCGGTAAAACGCATACTATCGCCGACCTCTACCTGCGGCATATTCTCGCTGGCAGGCAAACCTCACAAATCCTGATTGTTACCTATACCAATGCGGCCACGGAAGAGTTACGCGGTCGTATCCGCAAACGACTTTACGATGCTTTAAATCTGTTCGAGCAAGCCAGCGCCGGCAAGGACGAATTGTTCCAGTTGCTACTGCAACAAAGGCAAGACCTCGATGCAACTACGCGAAAAATACAACTCGGCCGCCTGCAACTCGCTATACGCAGCATGGACGAAGCATCCATTTCGACGATTCACAGTTTCTGCCAACGCAGCCTGCAGGAAAATGCGTTATCCGGTAACCAGCTTTTCGACAGTGAACTATTGACCAACGATGATCATCTCTGGGAAGCGGCGATTAAAGACTGGTGGCGTCGACAGACCTATACGCCTGATAACGCTACCTGGCAGTTGATCCACCGCCAGTTACCGGATTTAAACAGCTTGATCACAACCCTGCTCGAACTACGTAATAAGCCAGCGGCAAAATTATTGCCCGCCGACCAGGAGGGCATCGCAGGCTTGCTAAAACAGGCGCGGCATATTACCAGCTCGCTGCATCAGCTGGCACCACTGTGGTGGCAACACCAGTCCGATATTATACGGGTATTATCGAACTCGAAAGTGTTGAGCCGTGCGGTAAAACTACCCTACCACCCACAGAGGGTGGATGCATTTCTCGAGGCCGCGGATAAATTTTTCAACGCTGTCGAAGTTGTTAGTGCATTCGAAAATTTTGAATATTTAGGGTCAGAGTGGTTGGAACAAAACTCCAAACCCAGTAAAAAGGGTCAGGACCCCGAGCTGGAGCATGAGTTTTTCCAGGCGATCAACCCGATCGCAAAATCCTGGCAGGCCCTGGCCAATGCAATTGCGCCGCAACTGCTTGCAGATGCTTACCATGCTGCCTCCCGGCAGGTGTTGGGAAAAAAACGTGAAATAGCAGCCCTCGCCTTTCAGGATCAACTGGCCTTGTTGCTGCAAGCGCTCGAATCAAGCAGTGGTGCGTCGCTCGCTAAGCGACTCCGACAGCAGTACCCGGTAGCGATGATCGATGAATTTCAGGATACCGATACCATTCAGTACCAGATTTTCAAGGTCATCTACATGTCCGCAGAAACGGTAAGCCTGACCCTGATCGGTGATCCCAAGCAGGCGATATACAGTTTCCGTGGCGGTGATATTTTTACCTATATGCAGGCCAGGCAATTACCGGGGGTAGAGCTGTTCGGCCTACAAACGAACTGGCGCTCCCAGCCGAACCTGGTACAGGCCATCAATACGCTTTTTTCACATCGCCCTGACGCCTTTGTTTACCGCGATTCAATTCCCTTTTCAACGGTGTCATCGGTTACGCAGAATGAAGACCATGAACTTCGTTTACAGGGCCAGGCTGCTACAGCGATGACCCTGTGGCAGCTTCCCGTAGATGAGCGAAATGACAGCTATTCTCGCGAGGATATGCGCGAACTGATCAACCACGCAGTGGTAACCGAGATCGCCGACCTGCTTGAAAAGTCGGATCGGCAAGCTGCGACTATCGCTGGTCGTGCCGTACAAAGCGGTGATATCGCGATACTCGTGCGCCAGGCCTCCGAGGGACAGGCCTTGAGTCGAGCCCTGCATCAACACGGTATCCGTACAGTCACAATTGGCAGGGATTCGGTTTTCAAAAGTGAAGAAGCCAGAGGACTCTACGATTTACTGTTGGCCATTTCCCAGTACCGGAATCCAGCTGTCGCCTCGCGTTCGTTGGCTTCCAGTCTGTTGAACCTGGATTATCGGCAAATTGCCGCCGTCATCGACGATGATACTGCCTGGCAACGTTGGGTCGACGACCTGGACGAATTGCAACAACTCTGGGAGCGACATGGTTTCATCGCGATGTTCCACTCGATGTTGCACAAGTTTGCAATTACCAGTCATCTGACGCGACAGGACAGCAACGAAAGACGTATCACCAATTTGTTGCAGCTGGCTGAATTACTGCAACAGCAGTCCTCGATCACAGGTGCAATGGTGCCCTTGCTCAGCTGGTTTGTCGAACAGTTCGACGAAGATGGTAACGAAGATGCCGAGCTGCGCCTGGAAGACGACGAGGCATTGGTGAAGATTATAACCATACACAAATCGAAGGGTTTGCAGTACCCGATTGTATTCGTGCCCTTCCTCTGGTCCTGCAGACAGGTAGATCGCGCCAAAGCGGTATATTTCCATGATGCCGAACTCACTCCCTGCGTGGATCTCGGATCTGCAGAATTTGAGCAGCACTGGCTGATCGCGGAAAAGGAGCGTCTCGCGGAGGATGTAAGACTGCTGTATGTCGCGCTGACACGCGCACGCTCCCGGGTTTACCTGGCCTGGGGTAAAGCTGGAAGCCCCGCAAAACCCGGTTATGCAAATCGAACGGCATTGGCCTATCTACTGCATTCGCAGCAAACCCCGCAGGATCTCGAAATAACCGTGCCAGATGGATTTCCCGCCGACATGGACCTCGCCACCGACCTGCAGTCCTTGGTCGAAAGTAGTGCCGCAAGCATAGAGCTGTTGCCGTTGCCACAAGACGACCTGTCATCGGTATTTCGTCCTCGTGGATTAAAATTACCAGCCGCGCAACTGGCCACTTTTTCGCGCCCCTACACGCCCCAGTGGCGAATAAACAGCTTTACCGCGCTGACCCGTGGTATTCATCAACCGGCCACTATCGGCAACCTGGTCAGCGAGGGTGATCCGATCCTCGATTTTCCAGCTGGCAGTCACGTTGGATTACTGATTCATTCATTACTGGAAAATATCGATTTCCAACAGGATATTGAACAACAGTGTGGACAGCTACTTCCCCGGTTTTTGCCACGCGCGGGGATTCCAGTCGAATACGAAACAACACTGACTAGCTGGCTTACGCAAATTGTATCGACGCCGCTGAATGGTGCCGCGATGGCTTTAAACGAGATTTCCAACCGGCAAAGGCTAAACGAACTTGACTTCGACTTTGCGCTTGATCATCTCGATATTGATGCGCTCAATCAATTCTTGCAATCCCTGTCGCCGCTGCCGCTGCAGGCAGTCAGCAGCCCCGAGTTTGGTGGACTGATCACCGGCGTAATAGACCTGGTGTTCGAATATCAGGGTCGATACTACCTCGCAGATTACAAAAGTAATCTCCTCGGAAGCAGCCTGCAAGACTATCGCCCGGAGAATCTTCAGCAGGCAATGCTGGGCCGACGATATGATTTACAAGCGTTGCTCTATGCCGTTGCACTGCATCGCTTGCTCGCGGTACGCCTGCCCGATTACACCTACGCGCGCCACTTCGGTGGCTGCTACTACCTGTTTCTACGCGCGATGAGACCACAGCATGGCAACCGCTTCGGTGTCCATTTCGATCGACCTGAACCCAAGACAATTCAACGGCTCGATCAATTAATGAAATTTTCGCCGCTGGAGATGGTGGAGGTATGAGTTCACTGTTGCACAGGCTCGCTCGCCACGGTGATATAAGCTGGTTAAGTTACTATTTTGCCGAGTTTATCGCCAGCCAGGCACAGTCCGGCATTGACGACTTGCTGAGTCTTAGCGCCGCGCTGGTGAGCGAAGCCAACCAGAGCGGACACGTGTGCATAGAGCTGGGTAGATTGAGCAAGCGCCCGCTGTTTGTTTCAACCTACATCGCAGCTAGCGAAATCCCCTGCGCTATCGACAGCACGAGTTGGTGTGCACAGTTGACAGCCAGTCCCTGTGTCGGCGGCCCAAACGATTCCGCCCCGTTAACGCTCGATGGCGAACGCCTGTACCTGAATCGTTACTGGGACTATGAGAACCGCGTTGCCAGTAAAATTTGCACCATGCTGGAGACCAGGGACAAACTTGATAGCGAGCAAATTTCACAGCAGATCGAACGGGTCTTTGCCGACTCTGATGCAGTCGATGAAGATCAAAAGCTGGCCGTTGCGACCGCTGCGCAAAAACACTTTTGCGTGGTTTCAGGTGGCCCGGGTAGCGGTAAAACTTCTACTGTAATCCGTATTTTGTCGGTGTTGACGGCACTCGATCCGGATATACGTATAGCGCTGGTGGCCCCGACCGGCAAAGCCGCGGCACGGATGATGGCATCGATCGGCCAACGCATCGAGCAGATTGATATAGACCCCGCAAGCAGAGCCGCACTACCTACCACGGCGACTACGATTCATCGCTTGCTCGGATATCGACGGCATGGCTATGACTATCATCAACAGCATCAATTAGCGGTGGATTGTGTGGTCGTCGACGAAGCATCGATGATCGATCTGCAACTGATGTATCACTTGCTGACCGCTTTACCGCCCACGGCACGCCTTATTTTACTTGGTGATCGAGACCAGCTGGCGTCGGTCGCAGCGGGCAACGTATTAGGCGATATTACAGGTCATGGTTACGCAGTTGATCTCGATAGCGCGGCAATGGCCTCTTCGATATCTCTGTTGCGTAACAACTATCGATTTGATCGCGACAGCGCTGTCGGCAAACTCGCAACCCATGTAAACAAGGGCCAGAGTAAAGCGGCGCTAGACCTGCTGCGCCAGGGGGACAGGGGCTTGCGCTGGTATACCGCCAGCAATGATCAAATTCATGCCGACGCGCTGGCCAGGCTCTACGTGGCTTACGACCCTGTATTCCAATGCGATTCAGCAGATGACGCACTCCAGGTTTATGAAAAAACACGCCTGTTATGCGCAACCAACCAGGGACCCTTCGGTGTTAAGTGGCTCAACCGCATGATTTCAAAAGCCATGTTGGCGCGTAATAATTTAGCAGAAACGGATTTATACTCCGGCTTGCCAATATTGATAAAGCGCAATCACCATCAACTGGGACTGTATAACGGCGATAGCGGAATTCTATGGCAGTACCCAGGCGGGTTACGCGCCTGTTTCCGGGATTCTGCTGGTGACATTCGTGATCTCGCGATAAACCGTTTACCCGACTTCGCGTCAGCCTGGGCCAGCACGGTACATAAATCGCAAGGGTCTGAGTTTGACTCGGTGTTCCTCATATTACCTTCAGATCCCGATTCTGACGCGCTGTCGCGTGAGCTGCTATACACCGCAATCACCCGTGCCCGTCAGCGGTTTATTTTGCATGCGGCAGAGTCTGTTGTGATCAGCTCGATCGAAAGACTTACCCAACGTCATTCAGGTCTTGCCCGGAAACTAGGCTGGCCGGATTAATTATCCCCACAATCTGTGGCCGCAAGCTTGCTTTCAGCGCTATATGTACTAAACAAGTAAACAAAATCAAATAGGGATCAAGCGTGCTTTTCGGTAACATGAACACCCCGTTTTACCGACCTGCCCTTTGTTATGAGTAACTCCGACCTCGGCAAAGCCCTGATCGTCGACGACGAGAAAACCAATCGTCTCATTTTAAAGTCTCTGCTTGGCAAGCAAGGTTACCAGACCATTGAAGCTGTCAATGGGCAGGAAGCCATCGACTTATTCAATCAGGAAAACCCCAGCATCATATTCATGGACGTGATGATGCCGTTAATCGATGGCTACGAGGCCACACGTCAGATCAAGGCGGCCTCTGCAAATCGTTTTGTACCGATAATTTTCCTCACTGCCATGAGCGATGAAGTAGCGCTGGCGCAATGTATAGAAGCCGGCGGTGACGACTTCCTGGTCAAACCCTATGACAAGGTTATCCTGCAGAGCAAGATTCGCTCGATGCAGCGTATCGCCGCACTGAATCGCGAAGTTCAGGGCATGTACAGCATGATTCATCGTGAGCAGGAAATTGCCGAGTCGGTATTCGTCAACGCGATTCAAAGCTCTAACATCGAAAACCAGTACTTGCGCCAGGTGGTACGCCCGGCAGGTATCTTCAGTGGCGATATGGTGTTATCGGCATACTCACCCTCGCGCGATCTGTTCTTTCTGACCGGAGATTTTACCGGGCATGGTTTGCTCGCCGCTCTCGGGGCAATGCCGGTTTCCGAAGTGTTTCGCGCCATGACAACCAAGGGTTTCAGCCCCGAGGAAATACTCACCGGCATCAATAAGAAACTGAAGTCGATGCTACCTGTGGGAATGTTTTTCGGTGCCCAGCTGGTTGTCGTTAACCATGATCTGGAGCATGTGCGTGTTTTCAATGCCGGGATGCCGGATGTCATAATCGTCGATGGCGAAACTAACCAGATCAAACATCAGCTCGCTTCCACCGGTTTACCGCTAGGTGTAGAATCGAATATCGACCCCAGGGAAATGCTGCAATACGCACCAATTTCGAACAACGACAAGATATTGATGCACAGCGATGGCTTAATCGAAGCGCGTAATGCAGCGGATCAGGAATTTGGCAGCGAACGTCTGATGGAGTCGATTGCCAGGTCGCCGAAGAATAAAATATTTGATCAGGTGTTTACTGACCTCGACAGGTTTTGTGGTGATGTCAAAACCCAGGCCGACGATGTCACGCTGGTGGAAATTACCTGCGTGCATGACGTATTGCCCGAAATCGAGGTGCACGACTACATAAAGCCGTCTACGCACATGCTTGGTGATCGCGGCGAGTGGAAACTGTCCCTGCGTTTCAATGGAACCCGCCTGCGCGAAACAAACCCGGTGCCAATTCTGGTTAACTACCTGACGGAAATGGAAGTGCTCGAAGCCGAACGACAGTCACTATTCACGGTGATGACCGAACTATATGTAAACGCCCTCGACCATGGCGTGCTCGGGCTGGATTCAAATTTGAAAGCCGACCCCGCCGGGTTTGAAACCTACTTTCAAACCCGCGAGAGCCGTCTCGCCAGACTCGACAGCGGCTACGTTATTTTCAATTTAACGGTTGAACAGGAGTCGACCCAGCGCAGCATACTGTTACGCATCGAAGACAGCGGCAAGGGTTTCGATTTCGAAAACCACGCACCGCCGACGGCCAGGGAAATAGCCTTGAGCGGGCGCGGATTATTGCTTATCCGGGACCTGTGCGAATCGCTGGAATTTCACGGCAAAGGCAACATTGCAACCGCCCGTTTCAGCTGGACTACAAGCTAGGGAACCTGTTTACTGCGCGAGTTCCTGCTCGACCAGAAAGCTCATAATCTGAATCATGCGCTCATTACTCCCCGCCAGCGATGCCGACACCAGGTATTTGCCGTTGACGATGACCGCGGGCACGCCGCGATGGCCGTAACGTTTTTCTTTCTGTATGTTCTTGCGAATCTGGGTTTCGACGGGAAACGAAGCATAATCCTGCCGAAACACGTTTTCATCAAGTCCGAGGTCGGTGGCGAATTTAGCCAGTGAATCAATGCTGCCCAGGCGCTCACGCTTGAGATGAATCGCCTCGAATAGCGCCTTGTGGGTTTGCTCATGCGCCCCCATCATTTTGAACGCATAATAGGCCCTGGCAAGCTCGCTCCAGCGCGGATTGAGAGAAGAAGGCACCTGTTCGAATACAACACCATCGGGCAGGCTCGCGGCCCAACGTTCGACATAGGGTTCGAAACGAAAGCAATGCGGACATCCATACCAGAATATTTCGGTAACAACTATCTTGTCCGCTTGCGAAGTCTTGACTGCGGGCGTGATTAACTGGTAGTCGGTACCTTCTACGAAGGTCATTTGCGCAGAAGCAGTAACCGAAACCAGCATCGACAAAGCTAAACCTGTTAGCCAGCGCTTGATCATTTTGTTTCTCCTGAAAAAATCGTTCACCTATGGACAGGTAATATTGCGATAAGTTTTATCACCAGCTTATGCCGCGGCAGATTAATACCCGCTGAATACAGCCTGCAGCTGGAATTATTCGATACCCGCGATATAGGCCGCTACCGACTTCATTTCCTTATCTGACATCCGCGCGACCACATTACGCATCATCTCGCCACTGTCGTTAGCACGTACACCTTGCTTGAAGTTTTGCAGTTGCAAGACCAGGTATTCGGGATACTGGCCCTTCAGCGATGGCCAGCCCGCAGGGCCATTACCCTTGCCGCTGGGCGAATGACAACTCATGCAGGCTGCTACGCTGGTTTCAGTAATGCCGCCGCGATAAATACTTTCACCCATTTCGATCATATCAGGATCAAAAGCGACGGCTCGGGGTTGCTGGCTTTCGAAATAAGCCGCAACATTTTTCATGTCTTCGTCATTTAGCAGTGCCACCATACCGGCCATGGTGGCATCGTTGCGGCGGCCTTCCTTGAAGTCTTGCAGCTGCTTGTAAATGTAAGTGGCGTGTTGCCCGGCTAGTGATGGCCATGCTGCGTTCGCACTGTTTCCGTCCGCTCCGTGGCAAGCCGCGCATACGGCACTCTTGGCTTTGCCGGCTTCAATATCAGCCGCGTTCGCGGTGAATGATACCAGGCCGGACAGGGCTAAAATGATGGCTCCTAACATGCTCGCTTTCATTATTTCTCCAGGGGGAAAATGGTCGGAAATTTTGGGCGCAAATGTATATCATACCCCGGCCGCTCGTTCAACAGTAACCCGACAGGAATTATGAGTATTTCATTCAAGCAGGCCCGCTTCGTCACCAGTGCATTCGAATTATCGCAACTAGTTGCCGACGATGGCGCTGAAATTGCGTTTGCCGGACGCTCAAACGCCGGAAAATCAAGTGCCATTAATTGCCTGGCCCGGCAAAAAGGCCTGTGCAAAACCAGCAAAACACCCGGACGCACCCAGCTGATCAACTTCTTTGAGCTGGATCAGGATCGGCGTCTGGTCGATTTACCCGGCTACGGATTTGCCAAGGTTTCAAAAAAAATGCGTTTTCACTGGAACCAGGTGTTAACTGCTTTCCTGCTCGAACGCCAGGCCCTGCGAGGGCTGGTTATCGTGGTCGATATCCGCCGCGGTATAAGTGACCTCGACCAGGGTTTAATCGATATGTTAGGCGACAGCTTGCCGTTGCACATACTGCTTACCAAGGCGGATAAATTGTCACGCTCGGCAGCGCTCAGGGTGGTGGCCGAGACCGAGGCTCGCCTGGCTGGCCAGAAACAGAGCGTATCGACGCTATCGATCCTGACTCGTCAGGGGCTCGAATCGCTGGAAAAAGTGTGCCGTCAATGGCTTGAGCCTGGTTCGTCTATACAGGAAAAAACCACGAAAGAGAGAGATTAAAAAAACCCTGGCAGTAAACTGCCAGGGTCAAAGGTATGATCCGGATGGGGTTTCCGGATCGTTGTCCGTTCATAGGAGGGAGAACGGACATAGCGCTGGGCTATAGCGCTACTTTGGTAGACAACCGGTGCAATCGTTAGTTCCTCTGGCCGGCTTACGGCTGACGCATCAATTGTCCCTGATAACCAATCATCTGGGGTCGCTTTGGGCTTTTTCAACCCTGCGTAAATATTATCAACAGTACAGGTTCTCTAGCCTGGCGGGATCTAGCCTTAGCGAGGTACGATCAGGGGTGCTAGCGCTGGTGCTAAAGGCTAGTGGGCGTCGTTCCAGTTAGCGCCTACGCCGGCGTCCACCTCGAGAACGACTGACAGTTCGGCCGCCCCGGTCATCAGGGCAGCGATAGCCGTACGGCAGGAATCGACTTCGTCAGCGGCAACATCGAATACCAGCTCATCGTGAACTTGCATGATCATTTTGCAATGCGGCTCCTGCTCAGCTAACCAGGCTTGTACCTTGATCATCGCACGCTTGATTATATCGGCCGCGGTGCCCTGCATAGGTGCATTAATCGCGGTACGCTCGGCGTATTGGCGTACATTGCCATTGCGCGCATTGATATCGGGCAGGTACAGCCGGCGTCCGAATACCGTTTCGACATAGCCCTGGTCACGCGCAAGTTGCTTGGTTTCCTCCATATAGCGCTTAACCCCGGGGTAACGCTCGAAATAAGTATCGACATACTGCTGAGCTTCGTTGCGGCCTATATTCAACTGCTTACCAAGACCGAACGCGGACATTCCATAGATGAGACCAAAATTGATCGCCTTGGCGGCACGGCGTTGCTCGGCGCTGACCTGCTCGAGCCCGCTACCGAATACTTCAGCTGCAGTGGAGCGGTGCACATCCAGACCTTTGGCAAAGGCACCAAGCAGATTTTCGTCGGCTGACAGATGCGCCATGATACGCAACTCGATCTGCGAGTAATCAAGTGCCAGGATTTTGCAACCATCGCCGGCCACGAATGCTTCGCGGATACGCCGGCCTTCGGCGGTTCGAATCGGGATATTCTGCAGGTTGGGGCTAGTCGATGACAGGCGGCCCGTCGAGGCAACCGCCTGCTGATAAGAAGTATGTACGCGACCGGTTCGCGCATTGATCTCCTGCGGCAGCTTGTCGATGTAAGTCGACATCAATTTGTTCAGACTTCGATGCTCCAGTAGCAGAGCTGGTATTTCATAGTCCGTGGCGAGCTCCTCAAGCACATCTTCGGCGGTCGAAGGCTGCCCTTTGGGTGTCTTGCGCAATACCGGCAATTCGAGTTTGTCGAACAAAATCGCCTGGATTTGCTTGGGCGAGCTGAGATTAAAAACCTCTCCTGCCAGCTGGTAAATTGCCTGCTCGATCTGACCAAGTTTTTGATCTATTTCCCGGCCCTGGACACGTAACATTTGTTCATCGATCAAGACACCATTTTGTTCGATATCGAGCAATACATCAACCAGCGGTATTTCTATCTCGCTATAAACCCGGTGCAGCTTTTCGTCTTGCTGCAAACCCGCGTTCAATACCTGGTGCAGGCGCAGCGTGATGTCGGCATCTTCAGCGGCATAATCGCTGGCAAGCTCGAGTTCGATCTGGTCGAAAGTTTTCTGCTTGACCCCCTTACCCGCAATATCCACGTAGTGGATGGTATCGTGGTCGAGATAATATTTTGCCAGCGCATCCATATTATGTCGGCTGGCGGTCGAGTTGAGCACGTAGGATTCGAGCATGGTGTCGTGGGCGATGCCCCGCATACGAATGCCCTCGCCAATGAAAATATGTGCATCGTATTTGATATTCTGGCCAATCTTTCCAATCGCGGGATCTTCGAGCAGCGGTTTCAGTGCCGCCAGAACTTTCGCCTTGTCGAGCTGTCGCGGGGCATTTTCATAACGGTGCATGAGCGGGATATAACAGGCCTCGCCAGCTTCAAGACACAGTGAGATGCCCACCAGCTCAGCCTGCATGTAGTCGATGCTGGTGGTTTCGGTGTCGATGGCAAACGCTTGCGCCTGGCGCAAACGCTGCAACCACTGGTCGAAGCGGGCCTGTTCGAGCACGCATTCATAGTTGGCGTCGACTTTTGCAGCGACTGGTTTGGTCGCGCTGCCGGCTTCAGACCCGGACTCATCATACCAACGCGTAAATCCATATTCGCGGTAGTAGGCCGCAAGCGCCGCCTGGTCACCTTCCTGCCGTTCCAGCTCGTCGATAGCAACCCCGGTATCGCAATCCAGTTTAATTGTCGCCAGTTGATAAGACATCGGCAGGAAACCCAGCGACTCGCGCAGATTCTCGCCAACCTTTCCCTTGATTTCCCCGGCATGGGTCATTACGCCATTCAAATCACCGTACTCGCCAAGCCACTTGGCTGCTGTCTTTGGCCCCACTTTTGGAACTCCAGGAATATTATCTGAACTATCCCCCATTAGCGCGAGGTAATCGATGATCTGATCGGCGCGAACCTGGAACTTGTCGACTACCGCAACTTCATCCATAAAATGATTATTCATGGTATTGATCAAACGGACATTTTCATTAACCAGCTGCGCCATATCCTTGTCACCGGTGGAGATCAGAACCTGGTAACCCTGCTCCGTGGCCTGGCAACTCATGGTGCCGATGACGTCGTCGGCTTCGACCCTTTCGATACTGATTAACGGGTATCCCTGCGCCCTGATAATCTCGTGCAGGGGCTCGATTTGCACGCGCAAATCATCCGGCATGGGCGGTCGGTTGGCCTTATATTCGGGATAAATATCATTCCGAAAAGTCTTGCCCTTGGCATCGAAGACCACCGCCACCCGATCGGGTTGCTCGTCCCTGATCAACTTGCGCAGCATATTGAGTACGCCGTAAATCGCACCGGTGGGCTGTCCCGTGGGGCTACTAAGTTGCGGCAGACCGTGATAAGCACGGAACAGGTAGGAACTGCCGTCAACCAGAACTAGTTTTTTTTGTTTCTCTTGATTCATAAATTGTCGCCGGGTTAAAGGATGCGCTAGAATGCCCGACCCTGAACCCGGATCATAGCATAGCCTCGGCGGTGACTTCGCCGGTTTACGCCTTTCTGCTCGCTAAATTCATGTCTGTTTACACCACCGTAGAAATACCCCAGCTAGAGCAATTTCTAACGCGATACGCGCTTGGTAAACTGCGTGATTTCCAGCCTATAGCTGCCGGTATAACTAACACCAATTACTACCTGGACACCGAGCTTGATCGCTTCGTACTCACTCTGTACGAGCAGCACAGCAATCTCGAACTCGACTACATGCTGGGCCTGCAACAGCATCTGGCGAATCTGTCTGTACGCTGTTCAGAACCAGTTAAAGACCGCAATGGTTGCTTCTACTCGCAACTGAATCAGCGCCCGGCGGCAATTATTCATCGTTTACCAGGTGAAGTGGTAACCGCTCCTGTCGAACAACACTGCACGTTAATTGGTGCGGAACTCGCCCGCTTTCACCTGGCTGGTAGTGATTTCGCCGGCTTGCGCGCCAACCCCCGGGGCATAGACTGGGTACTCACAGCCTGCGACAAGCTTGCTCCCGGTCTTGAGGTGGTAGATTCATACAGTATTACGTCAACACTGGATGACTGTCGACGGTTCGGACTCGAACGCCTGCCACACGGCGCTATTCATGCCGATCTTTTTCACGACAATGCCCTGTTCGTAGGCGATGAGCTTGGCGGTATCTTCGATTTTGACTATGCCTGCAACGACAGTTTCGTGTTTGATATCGCGGTACTTTTAAACGACTGGTGTATCGACACCGAAGGACATTTGGCGGCAGACCTTGTAAATTCATTTCTCGACGCCTATCAACAGCAGCGACAGCTCGAGGCTATCGAGCTGGAAGCCTTGCCATTAATGTTACGTCTCGGGGCTTTACGTTTCTGGTTATCGCGACTCTACGACAAGAATTTCCCGCTAGGCGGCGAACTGACTTTCACCAAGAACCCCAACGAGTTCCGTCATATACACCAGCTACGCAGTACGCAGACAAGTACCCTTAAGGAACTATTGCTCCCACATCATATGCGGTGAAAAATTAGTCCCAGCGAAATGATGGTGATCCGCCAGTCCGCGACCTCGAGTAGGCATTTTGATTAACCGGTAGGAGTCGCCCGATCGCAGCAGTTGTACCCCGCTGCGAGTTATTATTTCCCGATACAGAATGTAGAGAAAATCTTACCCAGTAAATCTTCGCTGGTAAATTCACCGGTTATTTCGTTCAGGTATTGCTGGGCGTCGCGCAGATCTTCCGCCATCAGCTCTCCCGAGCGTGTAGTTTTAAATGTCTGTGCTGCCTGTTGCACCGCTTCCTGTGCCCGCAGTAACGCATCGACATGACGTCGCCGTGCCATAAACGCCTGATTATCCTGATTATAGTCGGATACGTGGCCGGTAATACGTTGAATCAGCATTTCCATCCCCGCACCACTCAGGGTAGAAATGTAAAGGATTTCAGCATCCTGCGGCTGATTCGCAGCAAGCAAATCACTTTTGCTGAACACCAGTTGCAAACTGGCGCCCGCTAATCGATCGATGATTTTCTGATCTGCGGCTGTAAGTCCTTTGCTCGAATCAACCAGGTATATGATCACGTCGGCCTGCTCGATGGTTTCCCAGGCGCGTCTAATACCTTCCCTTTCAACCGGATTCTGTGACTCGCGCAAACCAGCCGTATCATTAATTTTAAGGGGTATACCTTTGAGCGAGAGGTGTTCACGAAGCACGTCGCGAGTAGTACCCTCAATTTCGGTCACGATTGCGGCTTCATATCCGGCGAGGTAATTCAGCAGGCTCGATTTCCCGGCATTCGGCAAGCCGGCAAGCGATACGCTCAAGCCTTCCTGCAGGGTTCTTCCCTGCTCCGCCTGCGCCAGTAATTTTTCCAGGTGCTGGTTACAGTCATCTAGGCGGCGCCTGATATCCGGGTTATCCAGAAAATCGATTTCTTCTTCGGCGAAATCGAGCGCGGCCTCGATAAATGCGCGCAGATCGATAATTTCATCCGCCAGGCTGTGCACCAGCTGCGAGAACCTGCCTTCCAGTGATCGCATTGCGGCACGCGAAGCGGCACGGCTGCCCGACTCTATCAAATCCGCAATCGCCTCTGCCTGGGTCAGATCCAGCTTGCCATTCAGGAATGCGCGCTCGGAAAATTCACCGGGGCGCGCCAGTCGAGCACCGAGCTCACACACTCGTTCGAGCAACATGTCGAGCACTATCGGCCCGCCGTGGGCCTGGATTTCGACGCAATCTTCACCGCTGAAACTGTGCGGTGACTTGAAGTACAGACACAATCCGTGATCCAGCAACTGGTCGTCGGTATCAAGAAATTGACGAAACTGGATTAGCCCGGGTTTGATTTTGCGCTGACAAAGCGCTTCGCCGATAGCCAGCGATTTTTCTCCAGAGAGCCGCACTATGCCGATACCCCCGCTACCCGGTGGCGTTGCTATTGCGGCAATGGTCTCATGCGACGACATGGTGATGGCGCATTGGTTGAGCCTGTACCAGGCTTACTTGGTGGCCCCAGCTTCGATTCGCCTGGTAATGATCCACTGCTGGGTAATCGACAATACATTGTTGACCACCCAGTATAAAACCAGACCAGAGGGAAAGAAGGCAAAGAAAACGGTAAAGATGAATGGCAGTGCCATCATGACCTTGGCCTGAATCGGATCCGGTGGCGGTGGATTCAGGCGTTGCTGGATCACCATGCTAACCCCCATCAGCACAGGCAATACAAAATAGGGATCCATAACCGACAGATCCTTGATCCAGAAAATAAACGGCGCCTGGCGAAGATCGACACTTTCGAGCAATGCCCAGTAAAGTGCGATAAAAACCGGAATCTGTACCAATATAGGCAAACAACCACCCATCGGATTAATCTTTTCGGTTTTGTAAAGTTCCATCATCGCCTGGTTCATCTTCTGTCGATCATCCCCGTAACGTTCTTTCAGAGTTTTCAGGCGCGGGCTGACCTTGCGCATTTTCGCCATCGAACGATAACTGGTTTCGGATAGCTTATAGAACAGGGCCTTGATGGAGAGAGTTAACAGGATGATCGCGAGCCCCCAGTTACCGACAAAGCTGTGATACCAGGAGAGTAACCAGTACAGTGGCTTTGAAAGGAATGTCAACACACCGTAGTCGACAGTGAGTTCGAGGCCCGGGGTGATCTCTTCCAGCCGCTTGACTATCTTGGGGCCAACAAACAACTGGCTTACAAACTCAGTGTTTCCACCGGTCGGTACAATCCGGTTGGCGGAACGCAAGCCGATGGTATAAGTCGATGGCGTACGTTTGGTGTTGGCAATGGTATAAACCAGGTTGGTTTCTTCCTGCCCCGGTATCCATGCCGATAGGAAATAGTGGTGAATCATCGCGATCCAGCCGCCCGTGGATTTGACTTTCAGCTGCGCTTCTTCCATGTCGTCGAAGTCAACTTTTTCGTACTTGGTCTCTTCGTTGTAATAGACCGAGCCGGTATAAGTGTAGAGCAGGCGCGATGTCTCCAGCGGTCGCGAGCGCTGAATTTGACGGTATTCGCTGCCTTGCCAGTCCTGCTGCGACTGGTTATCAACGCGCTGCTTGAGATCAATCAGGTAGTCACCGCGCCGGAAGTGATAGCTTTTCACCACTTCGACACCATCCTGACTCCAGTACAATGGCACCACCAGCTCGTCTTGCCCATCGGCAAGTTCATAGTTCGACTGGATGGTTGTATAAATACTGTGATGTGTGGGAGCCTTTTCTTCCTTATTACGTAACCCGCTTTGCACGATATAGACCGAATCGCTATCACTGTGAACCAGCTCGAGCCAGTCGTCAGGCTGTTCCAGTGAAGTCGGGTATTTTTTCAGCTTGAGTGAACGTATTACGCCGCCACGGGTATCGATCATTGCCCGCACAACATCGGTATCAACCTGCACCAGTTGTGCCGACTGCGGCTGGGCTGCAGCTTGTGCGGCGGTGCTGCTACTGGCCTGGTTCAAACTTTGGCCTAATTCATCCGCCTGGTCGGGCAAGTCATCGGTCGGTATCTGAGCCGAGTCGACACCGCCATCCGGAGCAACTTCCACTTCACTGCTGGAAACCGGTTGTGGGCCATAGTCGGCTTGCCACTGTTGCCACAGCAACATGCCGACAAATACCAGTGCTGCAAACAGAAACAGTCTTGTGTTATCCATGGGTGTGCTCACTGCTGGAATCGGGTACCGGGTCATAGCCACCGGCATGCCAGGGATGACAACTGCTGACACGTTTCAACGCAAACCATAATCCTTTCATGCTGCCATGAGTCTCGATCGCCTCAACAGCGTATTGCGAGCAGGTAGGGGTATACCGGCAATTATTACCCAGTAATGAGCTCAACAGGTAACGATAGGCTTGAATCAGTAATATCAGGAGTTTGCGCATTGTTTGATGATGCTATTCCAATGTTGATCCAGTATGGCGCGTAATTTTGCCGGCCCGGATAATAGTATTTCGCGTCTTACCATAATCACCAGGTCCCGCGTTGGTAATCGGTGTTGGTTTTTACGGAAACTCTCCCGAAACAACCGTTTCAACGCATTACGCTTTACCGCGGTTGGTATTTGCTTTCGTGCCAGTGCAAATCCAAGGCGGGGGTGTACACCGCTCTTTTTTCCAACCAGGATCGTAATGCAGGCGTCACCACGCCGGGTATTATTCTTAAATACCTGCTGGAAATCGATAGATCGAGTTAATCTCAGCCGTCTGGGGAAAGACTCGCTGATACGAGCCTCCACCTTATGGCGTGAGACGCGCTCTGCCCTTGGCTCGGCGGGCTCGAATTACACTACGACCACCGCGAGTTTGCATACGCGCACGAAACCCGTGCGTTCTGGCACGTTTCAAATTACTGGGTTGGAATGTACGCTTCATGTCAAACGCCTCGGTTCACTATTCGTCGATTTCAACAAGGCGCGACAATGTACTGGTAGAGTCGACCCACGTCAATATTTAATTGATACCGATAACGGTATTTTCGCTAATTCACGCGCCGACCGACGTTGCACGGCAAATTGAACACAAAACATTGTTCTTTTTGTTCAACGCCTCTTTGCTCGGGCTGTGGATAAGTATAGTATTGAGTTCCATCGGTCTGTCTTCGGGAATTACCTGAAAAAGCGGGTGAAATGACCGAAAATCTGTAGTGTAGTGATGTTCCCTGGTCTGCGCGCTGATTCCGGGGTAGTAATTTATTCCGTTCATTTTGGTGCGGAAGGGTAAACAGACGGAAAAACTTTGAATTTGATCTGGCAACAGTGCATTTCCTGCCTGGAAGGTGAAATCAGTGAGCAGCAGCTCAATACCTGGATTCTTCCATTGCAGGTCGAACAAGAGCTGAACACCCTGAAACTGTTGGCCCCAAACCGGTTCGTCATGGATTGGGTGCGCAAACACTTTCTCGATCGAATTCGTGAGCTGGTCTCCAGTCTTGATGATAGTAAGTCGATTTCCGTTAGCCTTGCTATAGGTTCTCACGCGCAGGCCATACCAACCGACCCGGTTGCAGCTAGCCCGCCACCACGCGCCTATCGGTCATCGGGACTCAGCGATTCGCAAAATTTCAGGAATTTTGTCGAAGGTAAGTCGAACCAACTGGCACGGGCAGCGTCGATTCAGGTCAGTAGCAATCCCGGATCAGAATATAACCCGTTATATATTTATGGTGGTGTCGGCCTTGGCAAAACGCACTTGATGCACGCCATTGGTAATCAAATCCGCGAAAACAACCCCGAAGCCAACATTTTGTACGTTAACTGTGAACGTTTTGTCTCTGATATGGTTAAAGCCTTACAACATAGCCGTATGAACGACTTCAAGAATTCTTATCGTAGCCTCGACGCACTTTTAATTGACGATATACAGTTTCTGGCAGACAAGAATCGTTCCCAGGAAGAATTTTTTCATACTTTCAATTCGCTTTATGAAGCACGCGCGCAAATGATTATTACCTGTGATCGTTTTCCCAAGGAAATCGAGGGGCTCGAAGATCGCATTCGTTCCAGACTGGGATGGGGTCTGGCGGTAGATATCAAACCAGCCGATCTGGAAACCCGGGTGGCAATACTGAAAAGTAAAGCCGAGCTGGTAGATGCGGATGTACCTGACGATGTCGCGTTTTTTATTGCCGAGCGCTTTAAGTCCAATATTCGGGAGCTTGAGGGTGCTTTGAAGAGGGTAGTAGCGCATGCCCGGTTTACCGGCCAGTCTATTACCCAGGAATTTGCCCGGCAGGCACTGAAAGAGTTGCTCGCGGTGCAGGATAAACCGATAACTATTGATAGCATCCAGAAGCTGGTCGCTGAATACTTCAAGATCAGGGTTGCTGATCTATTATCCAGCCGGCGTACGAGGTCTATTACACGACCACGACAGATCGCGATGGCATTGTCGAAATTATTGACGCGACATAGTTTACCTGAGATAGGCAGCGCTTTTGGCGGACGTGACCATACCACCGTATTGCATGCTTGCCGCAAAATTGAAGAGTTACGTGGTGAAGACCGGCGTATCGACGAGGATGTTGAAATTCTGGCTCGAATGCTGAGTAATTAAACAGAGGGAAAATGTGTTGGCAGCTTGTGGATAAATAGTTCACGAAATATAAGGCTTTATTTATCCCACATTTATTCACAGTTTAGTAATAAGCTTCGGACAAGTTACAAAGGTGACATTTAACATGTAAGCTTTTGATTATTAACGGAAATATTAAGTTATTCAATAAATGTGTAGTTACTAATAACCACAGTAAGTTAGATATATAAATGAAAACAACTATTAAAAGAGAAGACATACTTGCACCCTTACAAAAAGTTATAGGTGCGGTTGAGCGCAGACAAACATTGCCAATTCTTGGCAATGTTTTACTAAAGTCAATAGGCGGTGACATGACTTTAACTGCCACTGACCTGGAAATCGAAATGGTTGCTCGCGTGGTCGGCAAGGGAGCAGATGATTTTCAAACCACCATTCCGGCAAGGAAATTGCTCGACATCTGCAAAGCGTTACCCGAATCCTCCTCGATTAAATTTGCAATCGCTGAAAACAGGGTCTCTTTAACTTCGGCCCGTAGCCGCTTTTCACTGGCTTCTTTGCAGGCTAAGGATTTTCCCGGACTTGATGAAATTGAGGCACAGCAGTCTTTTTCGATATCACAAAATCAGCTTAAATCGTTGTTCGATAAAACCTCGTTTGCTATGGCGCAGCAGGATGTTCGCTACTATCTCAACGGTATTTTGATGGAAATAACAACAGGGGCAATAAAACTAGTCGCGACCGATGGCCACCGCCTTGCCTTGAGCGAAATCAAACTTGACACCGGAGTTGATGAAGAAAGACAAATTATTATTCCCCGGAAAGCCGTACTCGAACTTTCTCGATTGCTCGATTCTGGCGATAGCCCAGCCAACTGCATTTTAAGTCAGAATCATTTGCGCGTGGAAACGAACTCGCTGGTTTTCACAACAAAGTTGATCGACGGGAAATTCCCGGACTATCAACGGGTAATACCGGTCGATGGAAATAAAAGCATGGAAGTTAATCGGGAGACACTGAAAAATTCGATGAGCCGTATTGCAATTTTATCTAACGAAAAGTATCGAGGTATTCGCTTAACCTTGTCTTCGGGGAATTTGTCGATACAGGCTAATAATCCCGATCAAGAGGAGGCCGAAGAGGAGTTACAGGTTGATTACACGGAGACAGATATGGAGATTGGATTTAATGTAACCTATCTGATAGATGTTTTGAATGTTCTTAATTCTGAGAAAGTGCAAATCAAGCTCAAGGATTCAAATAGTAGCGCAATTATTAGTGATAGCCAGGATGACACGAGTTTGTACGTCGTCATGCCAATGCGCCTGTAGGAGTATGTTGAGGCGATTATATGGCAATCAGGCAACTCAGCCTGACCGATTTTAGAAATCTGCGCAGTGCTACCCTGGACTTCAATCCGCATTTTAATTTGATTAGTGGTGACAATGGTTCCGGTAAAACCAGTCTGCTCGAAGCCATTTACGTGCTGTGTCAGGCACATTCATTCAGGACCCACCAGTTAAAACAGTGTATCAACCACGATAAAAACGGGTTTTTGTTGTTCGGCAGGTTCGATCACCACAAAGCAGGATTGGCCAAAAACGATAAGAAACTCGATATACACGTCAACGGCAACAGTGTTAAGCGGCGTTCGGAGTTAGTCAGGAAAACACCAATAAATATTGTAAACGCGGATAGTTTTGTTTTGATCGAAGGCGCTCCGCAGAAACGCCGGGCATTTCTCGATTGGTGTATGTTTCACGTGGAACCAGGGTATGCTGAGAGTTGGCGTTTGTTTCAGCATGCCCTGCGGCAACGTAACAAATTGCTGAAATCCAGACAGGATCTCAAGTTGCTGGATTATTGGGACATGCATTTAATCGAGCCTTCAATACACTTGAGTACGCTGCGTAGAGAATACTGCAGGCAGTTACAGCAAATAGTTGAAGTTGAGCTGCAAGATATACTTACTGGAATGTCGCTTGAGCTCGAGTACCGGCAGGGGTGGGCAGAAGACCTCTGCCTCGAGGATGCGATTAAAAGCAATCGTGAGCGCGATATCCGCAGCGGATTTACCAACGGCGGGGTTCATCGCGACGATATCAGATTTATGTGTCATGGAAGAAATGCGAGTGAAATTCTTTCTCGGGGGCAGAGCAAACGCTTGTGTCTGGCTTTGCTGCTAGCAGCATTGAAACTGGTTAGCAAGTCGAGACAAGACAGAATCATCCTGTTGATCGACGATCTCCATTCAGAACTGGATGCTACAGCACAAAACGTCGTTTATCAGCAGTTCATAAACATGGGATTACAGATGTTCATTAGTAACATCGACAGCAAGGTTCCGGCGGCTATCAGCGAAAAAGAATTTAAATTGTTCCACGTGGAACATGGTATAATCAAGTCTCGAAATTTCAGCTAGATCCATTCATGTCAAACTACGATTCCACTAGCATTCAAGTGCTAAAAGGCCTCGATGCTGTCCGTAAGCGGCCAGGAATGTACATTGGTGATACCGATGATGGTACTGGACTGCACCACATGGTGTTTGAGGCCGTCGATAACTCTATTGATGAGGCGCTGGCAGGACATTGCACGGAAATTAAGGTTGTTATACATACCGACGGATCGGTATCAGTAAAAGATGATGGCCGTGGAATCCCGGTCGATATTCACGAGGAAGAGGGGCGTTCTGCAGCGGAAGTTATCATGACCGTACTACATGCTGGCGGTAAATTTGATGACAATTCATACAAGGTTTCAGGTGGCCTGCATGGTGTTGGTGTTTCGGTGGTCAACGCACTGTCGGAAACGCTGTCACTACGCATAAAACGCCAGGGAAAGGTATATACGCAGGAATACAGGTTAGGGGAGCCCCTGGACGATCTGCAAGAAGTTAAAGATACCGATCAAACCGGCACCGAGTTACGTTTTTTACCCAGCCTGGACATCTTTAGCGACATAGAATTTCATTACGATATTCTGGCAAAGCGTTTGCGCGAGCTTTCTTTTTTGAACTCTGGTGTACGCATTCACCTGTTTGATGAGCGCAGTAACAAAGAAGACCTGTTTGAATACGAAGGAGGTATCCGCGCTTTTGTCGAGCACTTAAATAAAAACAAGACCCCGATCCATGAAAAAGTCATTGATATCAAGATGGAGCTGGATAGCGTAGAAGTCGAAGTTTCGATGCAATGGAACGACTCGTACCAGGAAAACATTTTCTGCTACACCAATAATATTCCACAGAGTGACGGCGGCAGTCATTTGTCGGGATTTCGAACCGCGTTGACCCGAACCCTGAATCAATACATGGAAAACAGCCAGTCTAAGAAAGAGAAGCTTAACACCGGCGGTGACGATGCTCGTGAAGGTTTGACGGCGGTTTTATCGGTTAAAATCCCCGATCCCAAGTTTTCGTCACAAACCAAGGACAAACTTGTTTCCTCGGAAATCAAGGGAATAGTCGAATCGGTCGTGGGTGAACACCTGAAGGATTTCTTACAGGAGCATCCGGCAGACGCGAGGTCGATAACGAGCAAGATACAGGAGGCGGCGAGGGCGCGGGAAGCGGCGCGTAAGGCACGCGAAATGACCCGTCGCAAAGGAGCACTCGATATTGCAGGTTTGCCAGGTAAGCTGGCCGACTGCCAGGAGAAGGATCCGTCCCTGTCGGAAATATACCTGGTGGAGGGCGATTCGGCAGGAGGTTCGGCAAAACAGGGACGTAATCGTAAAACCCAGGCTATTTTACCGCTCAAGGGGAAAATACTGAACGTCGAAAAAGCGCGTTTTGACAAGATGTTGCAATCTGCTGAAGTGGGTACCTTGATAACAGCGTTAGGCTGCGGGATCGGTCGCGAAGAGTTTGATATCGATAAACTGCGCTACCACCATATTATTATCATGACCGATGCCGATGTTGATGGTTCTCACATTCGCACACTGCTGCTTACTTTCTTTTATCGGCAAATGCGGGAATTAGTCGAACGTGGACATGTTTACATCGCACAACCACCACTTTACAAAGTCAAAAAGGGTAAGCAGGAACGCTACGTGAAGGATGACAAAGAGTTGAATGCGTATTTGCTACAGTTGGCCATCGAGGGTGCCAGTCTTCATCTAGCCGGCGACGCACCGCCAATATCTGACCTGGCGCTGGAAAACCTGGCCCGTCAGTTCATAACCATACTTGCAATATTTGAGCGCCTCGGACGGTATATTCCTACAGAAGTGCTCGAAGAACTGATCGATTTACCGGTAGTGACAGAATCAACCCTGCTCGACGAAAACGCGATTAACGAATGGGGTCAGGCGCTGGTTTCGCGGCTAAATGAAAAGAGCGAAACATCCGTTTCCTACAAGATGTCAGCCAAGGATGATGATGATAGCAATCAGTTCGGGCTGATTGTAGAAAAACGCCTGCACGGACTCACCACCGAGAGTGAGCTCAGAAGCGATTTCTTTAACAGCGCCGATTACAATCAAATTGCCCGGTTTGTTGAACAGGTGGGCGATTTATTTACCGCGGAATCCTATATTAACAGGGGTGAGCGCCGGCACCAGGTAGAAAAATTCAGCGACGTCTATTACTGGCTGATGCGAGAAGCGCGTAAGGGTCTGAACATTCAGCGCTACAAGGGTTTGGGGGAAATGAATCCCGAACAGCTCTGGGAAACCACTATGGATCCGGAAAACAGGCGTTTGCTCAAGGTTCGTATCGAAGACGCGGTTGCCGCGGACGATGTATTTACTACCCTGATGGGTGACCATGTAGAGCCACGCCGCCTCTTTATTGAGACTAACGCACTCAACGTAAATAATCTGGACGTATAGCAACTCCTTGATTTTATTAATTTAAACTCTATATAGAGGGGAAAATTTAATAAATTAGGGAACAATCCAATGGATATTGCCAGCATTCTGTTCTGGGCAGTCGTGGTCGGTTTGGTGATATATGTCGTCAGCATTTACAATCATTTAGTGCGCATCAAACACAGTGTCTCCAAGGCATGGTCGAACATCGATGTTTTGCTCAAGCAGCGCCATGATGAAATTCCGAAGCTGGTAGAAACCTGTAAGCAGTATATGAAGTTCGAGCAGGAAACCCTGGAAAAAGTCGCGCTCCCAGGGGAAAAGCCAGCCAGCCATACATCATCTCGGCGACCCTGGAGGAAGACCTGGTGACGCGGAAAAAGCTAAAAGCTTACTCGGCAGTTGCGGCCGGTTTTCTGGTTTTCAGTACACTAGTAGTGATGTTTTCAATTCGTGCCTCTTTATCCGTTTAATTGATCGGCGTAGTTAAGTAGACTAGCGCACTCCATGTTGAATCGATGAGCACAACCTTGACCAACCTATTACTCGAACCCGGCGTACTGCCAGCCTTTAGTAAAATTACGCCGCAAATGATACAGCCGGCCATTGAACATTTAATCGGTGAAAATCGCATTTCAATAGCACAACTATCCGGGCAACAGCAGCCCGACTGGGATAACCTGGTCAAGCCATTATCCTTGTTGAACGATCGCCTGGATAAGACCTGGTCACCGGTGCGGCATCTGAATTCGGTCAAAAGCAGCCCTGAGTTACGAGACGCTTATAATAGTTGTTTACCCCTGCTCAGCGAATACTCTACTGAAATCAGCCAGAACCGAGAGCTATACCAGGGTTATCGTCGCATTGCCGATTCTGCTGAGTTCACCGGCTTTGATTCGGCTCGACAAAAAGCGGTCACCGATGCACTGCTGCATTTCAGGCTCGGTGGTGTCGAACTCGATGGTAAGGATGCGGCGCGTTACCAGCAGTTGCAAAAAGATCTGTCCGAACTGCAGTCCAGTTTCGAAAACAATCTGCTGGACGCTACTCAGGCCTGGCAGTACCTGACCGAAGACAAGGCGGAATTACAAGGTTTGCCGGAGTATGCACTGGCAATGTTAAGCCAGCTCGCCGAACAAAAGGATTTAACGGGCTATCGAGTAACGCTGGATATGCCGTGCTATCTCGCAGTAATCACCTACGCCGATAATCGCGAACTGCGTAAATCAATTTACGAAGCTTATGTGACACGTGCTTCGGACCAGGGAACTACCGATAAAATATGGGATAATGCATCAAACATGTTGGCTATTGTCGCTAAAAGACACGAAAAGGCCAAAATACTGGGTTTTGATAACTATGCCGCCTATTCGCTCGAGACCAAAATGGCGAGTAGCGTTGAACAAGTTATTGCGTTTCTCAACGATCTTGCGCAAAGATCGCGGCAGGCGGCCATCGAAGAGGTTGGTGAGCGTCAGGCCTATGCTGAGTCGCAGGGTTTTGTTGGCGAGCTAGAGGCCTGGGATTACAGCTATTACGGGGAAAAATTGAAACAGGACAGGTATCAGATTACCGACGAGGACCTGAAACCCTATTTTTCAGACACCCAGGTTATCAGCGGTTTGTTTGACATAGTTACGAAGCTTTACGGGGTTCAAATAAGCCCGGTGGAAAAAAACATCGACCGTTGGGATGATGCGGTTGGCTTTTACCAGATCGACGATTGTCAGGGAGAAGCTCTCGGTTACTTTTTCCTCGATTTGTATGCACGCGAAAACAAGCGAGGAGGCGCCTGGATGGATGAATGTGTGAATCGCTATCGCATCGACGGCACAACCCAGCTTCCGGTCGCATACCTGACCTGTAATCTGACTCCGCCACTGGGTGATGCGCCTGCGCTTTTCACCCACGATGAAGTGATAACCCTGTTTCATGAATTTGGCCATGGTCTGCACCATATGCTAACTCGCGTTGACGTGCCGGATGTGGCTGGTATCAATGGGGTCGAGTGGGACGCGGTCGAATTACCAAGTCAGTTCATGGAAAACTTTTGCTGGGAAAAGGAAGCGCTACAAATGTTTGCCCGCCATTACCAGACCCAGGAGCCGTTACCTGACGCGCTATTCGAGCGTATGATCGCCGCCAGGAATTTTCAAAGCGCGCTGCAGATGCTGCGCCAGATCGAGTTTTCGCTATTTGACATTCGCCTGCATCAACTGGCGGGTATTAATTCGGTAGCCCAGATTCAGACCGTTCTGGACGACGTTCGAGCGGAGACTTCAGTTGTTAAAACCCCGACCAACAATCGTTTTCAAAATGGTTTCTCACATATTTTTGCAGGCGGCTATGCTGCGGGTTATTATAGCTACAAGTGGGCGGAGGTCTTATCCGCCGACGCATTTGCCGCATTTGAAGAAGAAGGGATTTTCAATCCGGATACCGGACAAAGGTTTCTACGCTGTGTGCTCGAACAAGGTGGATCACGTCCAGCGATGGAGTCATTTTGTTGTTTTCGCGGGCGTGAACCCGAAATCGACGCATTGTTGAGGCATAGTGGGATAAGCTAGTTGATGATAAATAAAATAATACTCGGAGTGGTCCTGTTGTCTTACGGCGTGCTGTTGTCAGCCCAGGAAACAAGCGATCAGGATAAAGATAAACTGTATATAACCGATCAGTTAAAGCTTTCACTTTATTCGAACGCCAGCTCGAAAAGCAAAGTCATCAAGTTATTGCAATCTGGTGATATGCTCGTGATACAGGAACTTTCCGGGCCTTATGCCCTTGTAATCGCTCCCGGCGGCGTCAAGGGTTGGGTCAAGCGGGGTTTCCTGGTTTCTACTCCCACCTCGACCGTGTTACTCAAAGAAGAGCTACAGAAAACCGAGCAGCTCACTGCAGAACTAGAGAAGCTTGAGAACAGCAAGACAGTCATCGCGCAGTATGAGCAGGACATGGATAAGCTGGTTGTAAAAATTGATCAACTGGAAACTGAAAAACAACAGGCGGCCGAGTCTATCGCCGAATTGCAGCAGGTAGTCGAGACCAAGCAACGCGAGATTGATCGCAAGGACGCGGATAGCACTCCGCCGTTGCTGGTTTTATGGGATACATTCAGAAAATACTGGCATTTAATAGTTCCGATGATCGTGTTCATCATGTTGTTGAGTTTTCTGGTCAGTAAGGTGTTTATCGAGTCCCGTATCAAAAGCAAGTTTCACGGCATAAAGATCTGGTAAATGGAATACAAGGATCTGCGGGATTTCATCGACCAGCTGGAACGGGGTGGCGATCTGAAACGCATTAGCAAGCCTGTTTCCCCTAACCTCGAAATTACAGAAATCGCTGACCGGGTATTGCGAGCAGGCGGTCCGGCACTGCTATTCGAGCATCCGGGGGAGAGCAGGATTCCGCTGCTTTCCAATCTTTTCGGCACAGAACAACGGGTTGCGCAGGCGTTGGGGGAAGATAATGCGTCCGCCTTACGCGAGGTCGGCAAGCTGTTAGCATTTCTGAAAGAACCGGCGCCCCCCAAGGGTTTCAAAGATGCGATGAAAACCTTGCCAATCTACAAGAAAATCCTCGATATGTCGCCAAAATCGGTGAAAAATCCTAAATGCCAGGAAATTCAATTTCATCGTGATGATGTCGACCTGTCGATTCTGCCGATTCAGACCTGCTGGCCCGGGGATGCCGCACCGCTAATTACCTGGGGACTTGTCACTACCCGGGGACCTACTAAACAGCGGCAAAACCTGGGTATTTATCGACAACAGTTGATCGGCCGTAATCGCTTGATAATGCGTTGGTTATCGCATCGCGGGGGTGCGCTCGACTATCAAGAATGGCGCGAGCAAAAGGGCGATGAACCTTTCCCGGTAGCGGTGGTGCTGGGTTGTGATCCGGCGACTATCCTGGCCGCGGTAACGCCGATTCCGGATTCATTGGCCGAGTACGCCTTTGCCGGTCTGCTGCGTGGTAGTAAGACCGAAGTCGCGAGCTCACTGCTTTCCGATCTGGAGATTCCGGCACGCGCTGAAATCGTACTCGAGGGTCATATTTATGCCGATGATGTAGCCGAAGAAGGACCATTTGGCGATCACACCGGATATTACAATGAAGTTGAGAGTTTTCCGGTGTTCACCGTTGAGGCCATGAGCATGCGCAAAAACCCGGTATATCACAGTACCTATACTGGTCGGCCACCGGACGAGCCCTCGGTACTCGGACTCGCGCTTAACGAAGTATTCATTCCGATATTGCAAAAGCAGTTCCCGGAGATTATCGATTTCTATCTCCCCGCCGAGGGTTGCTCATACCGGGTAGCGATTGTCAGCATCAAAAAACAGTATCCGGGTCATGCCAAGCGCGTAATGATGGGCGTTTGGTCATTTCTGCGTCAGTTCATGTACACCAAGTTCGTCATCGTCGTCGATGAGGATATCGATGCACGTAACTGGGAGGACGTTATCTGGGCAATCTCAACCCGCATGGACCCCATACGTGATACTACCCTGATCGACAATACGCCGATCGATTATCTCGATTTCGCCTCACCGGTATCCGGGCTTGGTTCAAAGATGGGGCTCGATGCAACGAATAAATTGCCGGGTGAAACCACACGGGAGTGGGGTGAGCCAATAAGAATGTCTACCGAAGTTATCGAAAAAATCGATAGCCTGTGGGCTGAGCTGGGGCTCGATTAGCATCAGTTTTTGCACCCTTATAAAAATTGGACGATAATCCGGACTAATAATCAACAATGGAAACGGAGGTAACATGCGCTCAATCATGGTGTTAAATTCCAAAGGGGGCTCCGGCAAGAGTACGATTGCCACCAGTATCGCCAGTTACTATGCCGCGCAGGGCAACAAAGTGGTGTTGGCGGATTGTGATCCCCAGGCCTCCAGCCTGGAATGGCTGGCAGCGCGTCCCAGCGGGCGCAGCACGATCAGCGGAATCGATGGTTCCAGCGGTAAGTTCCGGGTTCCACGCAGCGCCGACTATATCGTCTACGACACCCCGGCTGCGGTTCACGGCAAGGAATTGAGTGGGTTTCTGCGGCGCGCGCAAAGCATTATCATTCCGGTGTTACCGTCGCCGATCGACATGCGCGCAGCGACTCCCTTTATCCAGAAAGTGCTCGATAACGGCCGCGTTGCACGCAAGGAAGCCAGGGTTGCCTTGATTGCAAATCGCTGTCGTGAAAACTACAACATTTACCACCAGCTCGATACTTACTTGCGCAAGGTTCGAAAAGCACCATTTATTAGCGTACTGAGAGAAACCCAGAACTATGTACGCGCCGCCGAGCGCGGGCTCGGGATTTTTGAACTCGCGCCCTATGCGGTACGCAAAGACCTCGATCAATGGGAGCCAATTGTTCGCTGGCTTAACAGCAAGCGCAGCCAACCGGTAGCCTGACTCCATCACCACGGTCAGATTCCAGGTCACGGTATTGCCGACGGGTGAGCAATTCGATTGCTCGGCGCAACAATCGATTCTCAGCGCTGCGCATGCCGCCAATATCCTGATTTCCTCCAGCTGTCGCAGCGGCCAATGCGGTTCTTGCCTGGGCAAGTTGCTCAGTGGAGAAATTGAATATCCTAAAGGATTACCGGATGCGCTTGGTCAACAGCAACACGCTGCGGGTTATGCGTTATTTTGCAGCGCCCGGGCGGCATCGGATCTGGTGATCGAGTTAGTAGAACCCCGATTCCCGGGCGATTAGAATTATTCCAGGGCCAGATTCACGGCCTGTTGCGCGTAAATCGCGGTGGTATCGTAGAGCCTGATGTCGGTGTGTTGCGGTTGCACGAGCAGGCCGATTTCGGTGCAGCCCAGCATCACGCCGTCTATTTCTTGCACGCGTCTGCGATGTGTAACAGTGGGATATTGACCGCTGCATTGATAAGTTGATAGTAATGCAGGCTGCTTTGCCAGCTCATACCACCGATTATGCCGATTGTTTTCACCAGAATTGTTTTGCTATTCAAATATCCGCTATAACAGGAATCAATATGACTAATTTTGAATTCCATCTGGCATTATCTGCCCGGCAAACCAGGTCCATTTACGAGGGCCAGGCGCGTTATATCCTGGTCGAATCGGAACACGGGCTAAAGTTGCAGTTACCTGCGGCTAATTTTCGTGTTTATGTTAGCGCAGACGGTATAAACGGGCGTTTTAGCGTCGAAATCGACGCTGATAACAAGATGCTGGCGCTGCGTAAACTCTAGCCGGCTTTACTGCGCTGATTCTGTTTGACTGCCAGTTTCAGGGTCTTGCGTTGGCTCGCCTGTCGGGCGACATCCGCGCCGATGTGGAGTTCCCCGCGAGATTTAGCAAGCTGAACCTGTTTTTCGCGTTCAAGAAAGCGTCCGCGTACAGCATTCGACCTGGTATCGTAACAAGCCGGACAGTTCACCCCGGACTGGTATTTTTCACTGGCCTTGTCGGCGTCTGTAATTGGTAAGCGACAGGCGTGGCACTGATCGTAACTGCCTTTTTCAAGGGCGTGATTGACGCTTACACGATTATCGAAAACAAAGCATTCACCCTCCCACATCGATTCCGTTTCGGGCACTTGTTCGAGGTAATTCAATATGCCTCCTGCTAAATGGTAAACCTCGTCGAAGCCCTGTTGGCGCAGGTACGCGGTTGATTTTTCACAGCGTATGCCACCGGTACAGAACATCGCAACCTTGCGATGTTTTCGTGGATCGAGGTTTTCTTTTACGTAGGCAGGGAAGTCACGGAACGTCTTTGTGTTTGGAAGTATCGCGTCGGCAAAGCTACCAATGGCGGTCTCGTAATCATTGCGGGTATCGATCAATGTCACTTCGGGATCATTGATTAGTGTATTCCAGTCAGCGGGTTTAACGTAGTTGCCCCCTTTCGCGGGATCAATATCCTCGATTCCCATGGTTACGATTTCGCGCTTTAATTTCACCCGAGTTCGATAGAAAGGCATTGTTTCGTCGGCTGAAAACTTGCAATCGAAATCTCTTAGCCGGTCATCCTGGCGCAGGTAGTCGAGTAGTCGCCTGATGGCGGACTCCTCGCCGGCGACAGTGCCGTTGATGCCCTCGGCAGCAAGCAGTAGCGTGCCACGAATCTGGTTGTCGAGCATTACTCGCAGTAGCGGTTGGCGTAATTCTCTAAAATTGTCGAGCCGCACGAAACGGTATAGCGCAGCGATAACGATGGGTGATGACATCGAGCCTCCTGGAACGTAAATCCAGAGCTGTATTGTAAAGGGTGCGTATTCTATCCCAGTTATTGTGACTTTGTTAGATTTTCCAGCGTCGGGAATAGAGTGGTGATGCAGGAGTGAAAACAGTGCCAGTAAGCTTACTCGTCAGTTTTGCCGATAACATCTATGTGGTGGTCGATGAAATCTATCTGATCACCGGCCTTGATTTTTTTGCGTTTACGGGTCTCGACCTCACCGTTGACGCTGACCAGTCCATCGGCAATTGCCTGTTTGGCGTTGCCACCGCTGTCGCTGAGCCCTTCGAATTTGAGAATTTTGTAAAGTTCGACAAATTCGGTTTCGAGTTCCGCGATGATATTGTCTTCATCACTCATCATTATTTATTCGTCAAAATCGATATGAACATCATCCGGCCAGGGCTGCCCCTTACCAGTTTCAACACAGGATTTGATACTCATCATGAAAACCCCCCACTTGGTGCTGCAATGTGCCAAAAACTCATCGGACCTGGCCCAGTTATAGTGACTGAAACTAAGGAATGTCTGTTTCTTACCTTCATGCAATGCAAACGATATTTCAGACTTCTTCCATTCTTCGGGTACGTCGCCCGAATGTCGCCAACGCACTAGCCGATCGGGAATAAGCTCGGTTACGACGAAATCTGGGCCGCCACCGCCAAAGCGAAACTCGATAATCGAACCAACCTTACCAGCACCACGGGTATCGGTTGTCCACCATCTGGAAAGTCCGGAATCGGTAGTTAATAAAGCGTAAATCTCGGCGGCACTGCCGCGGATTCCGATACGATGCCTGATTTCAGCCATGACGCTAGTTTAAACGTTTAATGACATTGGGAATAGAGTTGGCGAGAATAACAACTTCCGGTAACGGCAGGCTAGTCATGATCCAGTGGTACCCAGGCCATATGTACAAAGCGAGCAAGGAATTCAAGCAGATCCTGCCACAGGTCGATCTGGTCATCGAGGTGCTCGATGCGCGTCTCCCCGGGTCAAGCGAAAATCCGCTGCTAGCGCAGCTGCGTCGCGATAAACCCTGCATTAAACTGCTCAACAAGAGTGATTTATCGGATGCACAGCCCCTGGGTGACTGGATAACCTGCCTGGAACAGCAAAACCAGGTCAAAACCCTGGTATGCAGCACTAACGACAATGCAATTGCCCAGTTACCAGCCTTGTGTCGTTCGCTGGTGCCAGCGCGTAAAAATCGTTCGACAAGGATCTACGCGATGATTGCCGGCATCCCCAATGTGGGAAAGTCGACCCTGATAAACAAACTCGCCAGTCGCAGCATAGCGAAGACAGGAAATGAGGCCGCGCTTACCCGTATGCAGCAACGTATTGAAATTTCGCCCGATTTAACGCTGATAGATACCCCGGGTATGCTCTGGCCCAATATCGAAAACGAGGCCAGTGGCTATCGCCTGGCCGCTACCGGTGCTATTCGAGATACCGCGTTCGAATTACAGGACGTTGCGAGTTTTATCGCGGAATTTCTGCTGCAAACCTACCCCGAAAGCCTGGTTCGGCGCTATCATATCGAGCCGCTACCGGATTCTGAAATCGAGCTGCTTGAGGCGATTGCGCGTAAACGCGGTTGTATAGTTAGTGGCGGCCGGGTTGACCTCGAGAAGGTATCGCGCCTGTTGATCAGCGAGCTGCGTAGTGGTGAGCTCGGTGGAGTTTGCCTGGAAACGCCAGTCGGGTTTGCTGCCGAAGCAGAACAGGTGCTAATAGACCGGGCTCAAAAGGCAGCTAAGAAAGCAGCGCGCAAAGCTATGCGTGCTAAGAGATAAAAGAGGAAATGACATGATTATTCGTCGAGCACTGTCACAGGATGCCGCCGAACTGGCCGAATTCAATATTAGTATGGCACATGAAACCGAGGGCCTGGAATTGATTCCCGAGGTCATCGGTGCGGGCGTGAAAGCTATGATCGATAATCCGCAAATGGGATTTTACCTGGTGGTTGAACTCGACAATGGCATCCAGGCATCGTTGATGGTTACCACCGAATGGAGCGACTGGCGCAACGGTATCTTCTGGTGGATACAAAGTGTTTACGTGCGTCCGCAGTATCGCCGTCAAGGCCTCTACCGCGAGCTTTACCTGCGCGTCAAGGAGCTCGCCGAACAAGAGCCGGCGGTGTGCGGTTTTCGGCTCTATGTCGAACGTGAGAACACTCGTGCACAAAAAACCTACGAATCCCTGGGCATGGTCGAAACCGAATACAAGATATTCGAAGAGCTGCAACCAAGCCTCGAATATAAACGCTAGCTCGCAACCGCCATTTCCATGTCTCGAATCGTACTGACTTACATTTAGAGGACATCCCCCGGGAAACCGGTGAAGCTTCTCGCGCCTGACCGGTTGGCCTGCGGCTTCCCGAAAAAGCGTCTATTTTAACGGGCAAGGCGAGACTCAACATCCTTGTCTCGACTCGCCACAGGGCGCGTCCCTGCGCCCTGACCCGTTAAAGTAGACGCTTTTGCGGGCATTCCCCCGAGGTAGCCTTTGGATGTCAGTAAACATGCGATTGTTTATTCAGGCAACGGAGCACGTGAGCGAGGATGTTGTAACGCGCCGTGATTACAAGTTCATTTTTGCTTGAGGGGGACCAACGTGGCTTGCGTTGGCAATTGGCTGGTAATATAGTCAGGCCTCCTCAACGGGGTGCTCGCTGGAGCTGAGAGACGTCATGCAGACGTCAACCCGATGAACCTGATCCAGTTAATACTGGCGTAGGGATGTGAGCGGACCAGGACTGTTTCCCATCTCTCCGTTTTAATTTTCAGTTAGATGGAGAAATACATGCACAAGGTTTTTCGGCTTTTTAGCAGTACCGCGCTGGCACTGCTGTTATCTTTTGCGGTACAAGCCGCTACCCCCACGCTGGTGATTTATACCTACGACTCGTTTACCAGCGAGTGGGGGCCGGGTCCCCTGGTTAAGGCTGCCTTCGAAGCTCAATGTGCCTGCAACCTCGAGCTGGTGGGTCTGGAGGATGGTGTTTCGATGCTGAATCGACTTAAGCTAGAGGGCAGTAATAGCCGCGCCGACCTGTTACTGGGCATCGATACCAGTCTGACCGCTGAAGCTCGCGCCAGCGGTCTATTTGCACCGCACCGTTTGACCATGAAAAAATCGTCATTGCCGGAGCCATGGCAGGACGATTTATTTCTACCCTATGACTACGGCTATTTTGCATTCGTCTACAACAAAGAACGACTCGGTAGTCCACCTTCGAGTCTGCGTCAGCTGGTTGAAGACGAACAGGGACCAAGCATCCTGGTACAGGATCCACGCACTTCAACCCCGGGTCTGGGGTTGCTGCTATGGGTGAAGAAAGTGTTCGGCGATGAGTCTGACCAGGCCTGGGCCCGGCTGTCGAAACGAATAGTCACGGTCAGCAAGGGTTGGAGCGAAGCCTATGGTTTATTCCTCAAGGGTGAGGCCGACATGGTTTTAAGCTATACCACGTCCCCGGCTTATCACCTCATCGCCGAGCAGGATGCGCGCTTTGCCGCTGCGCGTTTCAGCGAAGGTCATTATCAGCAGATAGAAGTCGCAGGGATGGTGCGTAGCAGCCAGCAACAACAATTGGCGCGGGATTTTCTCGAGTTCATGCTCAGCGATAATTTTCAGAGCATTATTCCAACCACCAACTGGATGTACCCGGCAACCCTGGCGCGTTCAGAGCTGCCAGCGGGTTTCGAGCAGTTGATCGAGCCATCGCCAGCCTTGTTGCTCGATGAACAACTGGTAGCGAGCAAGCGTAAAGCCTGGGTCGAAGACTGGCTCGAGGTCATGTCGCAATAAGCCATGAGTGGCCTGAACTCACGCGCAATCGCGGCCGGACTGGTACTTGCGGTATTGGCGTTGATCGTACTGGCGCCAATGGCTGGTTTGCTCAACCTGAGCGGAATACCTGGTTATGAGCCTGGCGATCTGCGCTTCTGGCAAAGTGCCTATATCCGACGCGTGCTATTTTTCAGCTTTTGGCAAGCCTTGCTATCAACGCTCTGCAGCGTACTTCCGGCAATCCTGGTGGCGCGTGCTTTCGCGTTGCTGCCAGACTTCCCGTTGCGCGGATTATTATTGCGCCTGTTCGCGCTACCGTTGGTGGTGCCAGCGGTAGTCGCCGTGATGGGCGTGGTTTCGGTTTACGGCAGCGGGGGATGGATTCCTCTAGGCAGATCGCTTTACGGGCTGAATGGTATTTTGCTGGCTCATGTGTTTTTCAATTTACCGCTCGCGGTCAGATTACTGCTGCCACAATGGCAAACCATTCCGCAACATCACTGGCAGCTTGGTGAGCAACTCGGAATGAACGCCTGGCAGCGTTGGCGTTTCCTCGAGTGGCCGGCGGTACGTGAAGCCTTGCCCGGGGTTCTGTTACTGGTGTTCATGCTCTGCCTGACCAGTTTTGCGGTCGTGCTGACCCTCGGCGGAGGGCCAAAAAGTACTACGCTGGAGGTTGCGATCTACCAGTCGCTGCGCTTTGACTTCGATCCGGCGCAGGCGGTAGTACTGGCGCTGTTGCAACTGTCGATATGTACCCTGGTGGCCATACTGACGCTGAAACTACAGCGTTTACCCGAGGTGGAAATTACGCTTACGTCGGATTTGAAGCCAGTCACGATACGACAAAATTCGCTAAACATAATGCTTATCCTGGTGGCCGGTGTTTTCGTTGGTATGCCGTTGTTATCGATGCTGATCGATGCGTTTGCCGGACCATTGTGGCAAGTAATAGGCAACACCACCCTTTGGCAGTCGATTGGCAATACGCTTTTTATCGGCTTGTCCGCAGCCGTGTTTTCGGTCGGCGCAGGCTGGTTCCTGCTGCAATATAGCGCGAGCCTTTCGCTGACAGGAAAAACCGGCAAGGCCCGGCTGCTCGATCTTGCCGGCTCTATTGTTTACGTGGTGCCGCCGCTGGTTATTGGCAGCGGCATGTTTGTCCTGTTGTCACCACATGTTGACGTATTTGCCTGGGTCTACCCGATCGTAATCACTATTAATGCCTTGATGGGATTACCGTTTGTGATCCGCAGCCTGGGACCGGCGCTACGGCAGAATCATGCGCGTTACCATTACCTGTGCCAAAGCCTGTCTTTACAGGGCTGGAATCGGTTTCGTTACCTCGAATGGCCATTGTTACGACGGCCCCTGGGTCTTGCCGCGGCCCTGGCCACAGCACTGGCCATGGGCGACCTCGGTGTTATCGCTCTGTTCGGTACTCCCCACACCGCGACCCTGCCACTGTTAATCTATCAACAACTGGGAGCTTACATGATTCCCCAGGCCACGGTTACAGCGCTGCTATTGCTGCTGCTCAGTCTAACTGTATTCTGGGGATTGGAGCGTGTCATCGGAGGTAAAGCGGATGCTTGAAATCGATCGCCTCGAGTTCGGCTATGCGAACGGAAAGGCACCGACTATGCAGTTTAACCTCAGTGTCGAGGCAGGGGAAATAATGAGCCTGATCGGGCCCAGCGGTTCAGGCAAATCGACCCTGTTAAATCTCATTGCCGGGTTCCTCGCACCGCGTGCAGGGCAGATATTGCTGGACGGTATCCCCATCGGCACAGAATGCGTCACGTCGCGTCCTGTGTCGATCGTTTTTCAACAGCACAACCTGTTTCCTCATCTAGACCTGTACACTAACGTCGCGCTAGGCATTGATCCGTCCTTGCACCTTAACCGCGAGCAAACTGCTGCCGTAAGCGAAGCGCTCGACCAGCTCGGACTAAGTGACCTGCAACGGCGTAAGCCCGGCGAGTTATCCGGGGGCCAGCGCCAACGCGTGGCGCTGGCGCGCGTACTGGTACGCAAGCGCAAGATACTATTACTCGACGAAGCCTTTGCCGCACTCGGCCCGGCGTTGCGCGCCGAACTGATCGGCCTGGTCAGGAACCTGGTACGCGACAACAATATGCTTGCCCTGCTGGTCAGCCATCAGCCCCGTGACGCACTGCTTGCCTCGGCACGTACGGCTTTTATCTGTGCCGGCAAAGTCATCGCGCTGGAAAAAACCGGCGATTTGCTCGATCATTCGCAATTGCCGGAAGTTCGTGACTACCTGGGATCAATATGAATCAGGAGGCCATAGAACAGGTGTTCTCCCACGCTTCAGTGCTGGCGGATTTTAGTGTTGATGATTTTACCATCACCCCGTTGACGGGGTACACCAATCAGAATTTTCGCCTCTACAATCATCAGCACGACTGGGTTCTGCGCATTCCACGTGCTAAAACCGATCGCTTTATCGACCGCGATGCCGAGGCGCATAATCAAACTCTGGCCAACCGATTACAAATCGCGCCGCAGGTATCATGGCGCGACCGCAAAGGAATCACCCTGACACCGACTCTCAGCACCAGTCGCGCACTCTGTGCCACAGATTTCGATAACGATACAATACTGGAAATCATAGTCGAGCCGATGCAGCGATTGCATCGTAGTGGATTGTCGTTTCGTGGCAGGGTAAACCTGCAGCAGTTGCTGTCGAATCACTTCGCCATATTGAGTGGGTCCGATCAGCAACGGCTAGGGTCACGGCTGCGCCAGGCAAAGCAGGTGTTGAAGTTACTGCAGACCCGCGACGAGGTTTATGTAGCTTCGCATAACGACCTGGTGCTGGATAACCTGATGTTCGACGACACTCGGTTGTGGCTAATCGACTGGGAGTATTCGGCCATGGCTTCGCCTTACTGGGACCTGGCGACATTATGCAATGCTGCAAATCTGGATCTGGCACAAAGTCGGCGCCTGTTGCGTGTCTATAGTACCGGGAGCCTGGCAATGGAGGAATCTATTCTTTTTGATTATCGAGAGTTACTGAAATTACTCAGTGATTGCTGGATGGCAGCACTCGCGGATTAACAACACTCAACAATGTTCAACCATTCAGCAAGTTTGTATCTGGCCTCGGTACTGATCTGGGGCTCGACCTGGTATGCGATCAAGTTTCAGCTCGGCGTGGTTGCGCCCGAAGTTTCGCTGCTGTATCGCTTCGCTTTAGCGGCACTCATCCTGCTGGCGTTTTGTGCACTGACCCGCCGCTCGCTACAATATTCGCTACCGCAACACGGGTTCATTGCATTGCAAGGCCTGTTTCTGTTTTCCAGCAACTACCTGGTGTTTTACTGGGCGACCGAACTACTGACCTCGGGCATCGTCGCGCTGATGTTTTCCACGGTAATCCTGATGAATATCGTTAACGGCGCTATATTCATGCGTGCGCTGGTGAGCCGACGGGTAATTCTGGGCGCCTGCTTTGGTATCGCCGGTATCGCCTCGATATTCTGGGCCGAGCTTAGTGTGGTCGAGAATAACGCTGACACCTGGCAAGGTCTGTGGATGTGTCTGCTGGCAACCTACTTTGCCTCGATCGGCAATATTATCTCCGCGCGAAATCAAAAAAACGGTATCCCGGTGATACAGACCAACGCCTGGGGTATGGGTTATGGCGCGCTGGTGATGGCGGTCTACGCGATTTTCAGCGGAGCATCATTTGACTATGACCCCGGTTTTGGTTATAGCGTTTCGTTGATTTACCTTGCGCTATTCGGGTCGATACTCGCGTTTGGCTCTTACCTGACCCTGGTGGGCCGTATTGGTGCCGACAAGGCCGCTTACGCAGCGGTACTTTTCCCGGTTATCGCCCTGGGGATATCGACAATATTTGAAAATTATCAATGGAGTTTGCGTGCCGTGTTTGGATTCGCGCTGGTATTGCTCGGCAACTACATAGTGCTCACCAAAGGCAAACGCTAACCTCGACCCTTGCTAGCCAGCGCACTGGAAATGTCCAGTGCCTGTTCCAGAGCTCAGCTCTATTGATCACGTAACGACCATCCCGGACTGCACGGTGACCAGGTTTAGCGGCCTCCTGAAACATCGATAAAACTGGCCGAGGTATAGGATGAGGCATCGGATAGCAGCCACAGAATCGCTTCGGCTACTTCGAGCGGCGAGCCTCCGCGCTGCATCGGTACACCCACTTTGAGACGATCTACGCGTCCGGCTTCACCACCATCGGCGTGTATATCGGTGTAAATCAGGCCGGGTTTGACTGCATTGACCCGGATTCCCTGGTCAGCCACTTCTTTCGCCAGGCCGATAGTCATCGCGTCGATTGCTCCCTTGGCGGCGGCATAATCGACATACTCATGCGCAGCGCCGAGGTCGGCAGCTCGTGAAGACAGATTGACAATCGAGCCACCCTCGCCGCCTAGCCTGGTCGACATTCGTTTAACCGCTTCGCGTGCACATAGAAAACTGCCGATAACATTGATTTCGAGAATACGTTGCCAGCGGGCAACAGTCATATCAACGAGGTCACTTTGCGGTTCCAGGATGCCGGCATTGTTGACCAGCCCGTCGAGACGGCCAAACTCGCGGTCTATGGCCTGGTACATGGATTCCACCTCCGGTTCGACGCCAACATTAGCCCGGTATGCAATCGCGTGATGACCATCGACCTGAAGTGAGTCGAGCAGTTCGTTGGCGGCGGCTTCGCTATGCAGGTAATTGAGGCACAACGAGTAGCCGTGTTTGGCAGCGAGGCGGGCAGTTTCGGCACCAATGCCTCGACTCGCCCCGGTGATCAGTAATACTTTTGACATGGCAGTTTATCCCGTCCGGCCAAGGTGCGGGCCTTCGCCGATTTACTGGTAAATCAGTTCCAGGGTTTCGGGCTTTTGACCTTGATGGCGAAACGCATGCAAACCCAGCACCCCCTTGGTATCTTGCCGAATCTCAATGAAAATCTGCGCGGCAGGAGTTTTCATACTTTTCACCAGTGCCTGCGCATCGGCCTGTTGATTGTAAACGATAATTGCATCCGGATTGGTATCGAGTCGGGCCTGTAGTTGATGTTGATCTAGACAGGGTTCGCAATCTTCGCCCGCGGGCATGAGCAGTGCAATCAGCGGTTGACCTTCCATCTGTACCGCCCGGGTGATAATCCTGTAACTGCAGCTACGTTTGATGGTCAGCATGTTCAGGCTTTAAGCTTCTCGCGCAGTAACGCATTGACCTGACCGGGGTTTGCCTTGCCCTGTGACTGTTGCATGATCCGGCCGACGAAAAACCCGAGCACTTTTTCTTTGCCTGCGCGGAATTGCTCGACCTGCTCCGGATTGGCGGCGATGACTTCATCGATCAGGGTTTCGATGGCACCGCTGTCGGTGATCTGTTTCAGGCCCCGCGCCGCGATAATCTCATCGGCAGTACCCTCGCCCTGCCACATCGCCTCGAAAACCTCCTTGGCGATCTTGCCGGAAATAGTATCGTCGGCGATACGTGCCACCAGTTGTGCAAGCATCATTGCGGAAATCGGCGCCGCGGATACTTCCATGCCCGCCTTGTTCAGGGCACCGGCGAGGTCACCGAGAATCCAGTTGGCCAGTTGCGCGGACAGTTCAGGTGATTCAGCGAGTGCGGTTTCAAAATAGATGGCGGTATCACGATTACTGGTCAATAGTTCGGCGTTGTAATCGGATAACGCGAGCTCATCTATATAACGCTGCTTTTTCTGTTCCGGCAGCTCAGGCAACTCGGCACGGATACGCGCAATGTCTTCCTCGCTAACCGTAACCGGCAATAAATCAGGGTCGGGAAAGTAACGGTAGTCGTTGGCTTCTTCCTTGCTGCGCATGGAACGAGTTTCATCGCGCTCGGAGTCATAAAGCCGGGTCTCCTGCACTACCCTGCCGCCGTCTTCGATCAGATCAATCTGGCGTTCGATTTCATAGTTGATCGCACGCTCGAGAAAACGGAATGAATTGATGTTCTTGATTTCCGCACGGGTACCGAGTTTTTGCGCGCCCTTGCGCCGTACCGACACGTTAGCGTCGCAACGAAACGAACCTTCCTGCATGTTGCCATCGCAGATTTCGAGATAGCGTACCAGGGAATGCATCTTGCGCGCATACGCCACCGCTTCCCTGGCCGAGCGCATATCCGGCTCGGAGACAATTTCGAGCAAAGGGGTGCCGGCCCGATTCAGATCGATCCCGCTTTGCTCGGGAAACTGGTCATGAATCGATTTGCCGGCGTCTTCTTCGAGATGCGCGCGTGTAATGCCGACTTCCCTGGTCACACCTTCGCTGGGGCTGATGAATATGTGGCCCTTGCCCACGATCGGTAACTCGAATTGTGATATCTGGTAACCCTTGGGCAGATCCGGGTAAAAATAATTTTTGCGCGCAAACACCGATCGATGATCGATCTCGGCGTCGATAGCTACGCCGAAACGAATCGCCATACTCACCGCTTCACGGTTGAGCACCGGCAACACCCCCGGCATACCAAGATCGACTACACAGGCCTGGGTATTGGGTGCGGCACCGAACGCGGTGGATGCGCCGGAAAAGATTTTGCTCACAGTCGCCAGTTGCGCGTGAATCTCGAGACCGATAACGCTTTCCCAGTCGCTCATGTCTTCAATATCGGGGTTTGAAGATGCCAGTCGGTCACCTGTTGATAGCTATGTGCCGCGTTGAGTAATCCGGCTTCATCGAAGTAATTGCCGATTAATTGCATGCCGACCGGTAACCCGTCGACGAAACCAGCCGGCAGGGACATGCCCGGAAGGCCGGCGAGATTCAGAGAAATCGTGTATATATCCTGCAGATACATACTCACTGGATCATCGGTCTTGGCACCGATCTTGAACGCGACCCCGGGAGTGGTCGGGCTCAGAATCAGGTCGACATTTTCGAAGGCTTGCTGGAAGTCGTCCTTGATCATGCGCCGTAACTGTTGCGCCTTGAGATAATATGCATCGTAATAGCCGGCGGAAAGTGCGTAGGTGCCGATCAGAATGCGGCGTTTAACCTCGGCGCCAAAGCCCTCGCCGCGCGAACGCTTGTATAAATCTTCGAGATCGAGCGGATCTTCGCAACGATGACCGAAGCGCACGCCATCGAAGCGTGACAGGTTCGATGAGCATTCGGCCATTGCAACCACATAGTAGGTCGGGATCGACAGCCCTGTGTTAGGTAGTGAAATATCCTGCACCTCGGCACCGAGTTTGCGCAACTCGCCGATGGCGGTTTCGATCACAGTCGCCAGTTTGCTGTCGAGCCCTTCGGCGAAGTATTCGACTGGCAAGCCAATCTTCAGGCCTTCGATGCCGCGTCCGAGGTAGGCCGGGTAATCTGGAACTTCCTGTTCCGAGCAGGTTGAGTCACGGCGATCAAATCCCGCCATGGTGCGCAACAGCAGTGCGCAATCCTCGGCGCTACGCGCGAAAGGGCCGCCCTGGTCGAGACTGGAGGCAAAGGCGACCATGCCGTAACGCGATACACGCCCGTAGGTTGGTTTGATGCCGGTAACCCCGCAAAACGCCGCGGGTTGCCGGATCGAGCCGCCCGTATCGGTACCGGTGGCGCCCGGTGCGAGCCCTGCGGCAACGGCAGCGGCGGAACCACCCGAGGAGCCACCAGGGACATGTGCGGTGTTCCACGGATTGGCGACACAACCATAGTAGGAGTTTTCGTTGGAAGAACCCATCGCGAATTCATCCATATTGGTTTTACCGAGCATAACCGCGCCGTCATGCTTAAAATGCTCGATCACGGTAGCGTCGTAAGGCGCGATAAAGTTGTCCAGGATGCGTGATGCGCAGGATGTTCTGACGCCGTCGGTGCAGAATAAATCCTTGTGCGCCAGCGGCACCCCGGTAAGTGCCCCGGCCTTGCCGGCGGCGCGGCTGGCGTCGGCCAGGCCCGCCTGTGCCAGCGCCAGTTCTTCTGTAACACTGATAAAGCAATTGAGAACCGGATTATGTTGCGCGATGCGTGCCAGGTAATCCCGGGTCACTTCGACGCTGGAAAAATTGCCTGTGGCCAGGCCCTGGCTGATTTCGGTGACGCTCATCGCCATTATTCGATCACCTTTGGCACCCGGTAAAACCCCTCGGCGACATCCGGTGCGATTTGTTGAAACTTGTCGCGCTGGTCGATTTCCGTGACTTCGTCGTCACGCAAACGTTGCGTTGCGTCCAGTGGATTTGACAGCGGTACGACGCCGCTACTGTCAACCTGGTTCATCTGATCAACCAACGTCAGGATGCTGGACAAATCGCTGGTATACTGGTCGATCGAGTCTTCGTCGATGTGTAGTCGCGCAAGGTGGGCTATATTGCGAACGTCATCCGATTTCAGGGTCATTTCAGGAAATTTCCACAGCGCCAGAGAAAAGCCCGCAAACTTACCACAATTTCACCGCTTGTTTAAGCAAAAGGCTGATTTTTAAGGTATTTCACCTTGAGAAAATTGCATCTCGTTGCTATGGTACGTTCGATCTGCGCTATACTGTCTTTCACTTGGAAATAATTCGTGCCAGCGCACATCAATCAACACACAACGGGTTAAAAACACAGCATGTTTGGAGCTATTCGAGGCCTGTTATCCAACGATCTCTCGATCGATCTGGGTACCGCCAATACGCTTATATATTCCCGCGGTCAGGGAATAGTTCTCAATGAACCATCGGTAGTAGCAATTCGCCAGGATCGAGGGCCCGGCGGGCCAAAATCGATTGAAGCGGTTGGTACCGACGCCAAGAAAATGCTTGGTCGAACACCGGAAAACATCACCGCCAAAAGACCGATGAAAGACGGGGTAATCGCCGATTTCACCTATACCGAAAAAATGTTGCAACATTTTATTCGCAAGGTGCACGAAAATCAGTTCATGCGACCTAGCCCGCGGGTACTGATCTGTGTTCCCTGTGGCGCCACCCAGGTTGAGCGTCGTGCGATCCGTGAATCGGCATTGGGCGCCGGTGCACGCAAGGTATACCTGATCGAAGAACCGATGGCCGCAGCCATCGGTGCCGGCATGCCGGTAGACGAGGCCCAGGGTTCAATGGTGCTCGATATCGGTGGCGGCACCTCGGAAGTTGCGGTCATGTCGCTCAACGGAATTGTGTACTCCGCTTCGGTACGAATCGGCGGGGACCGTTTCGATGACGCCATCATTAATTATGTACGCCGAAATTATGGCATCCTGATTGGTGAAGCAACCGCAGAAAGGATCAAAGTGGAGATTGCGGCCGCTTACCCGGGCAAAGATTTGCTCGAAATTGAGGTCAAGGGACGCAATCTGTCGGAAGGTGTGCCACGTGCCTTTACGCTTAATAGCAACGAAATTCTCGAAGCCTTGCAAGATCCGCTCTACGGTATTATTTCAGCGGTCAAAAATGCACTCGAGCAAACCCCTCCGGAACTGGGTTCTGATATTGCCGAACGCGGCATCGTGCTCACCGGCGGCGGCGCGTTATTGCGCGATCTGGATCGCTTAATCATGGAGGAAACCGGGTTACCCGTGATTATCGCTGAAGATCCGCTGACCTGTGTCGCCCGTGGCGGCGGCCGGGTGCTCGAAATGATCGATCAACATGGTCTGGATTTCCTGGCAGTAGAGTAAACAGCTATTGGCTGCCGCCTAAATGAAGACGATAATCGAGGTTCGTGGCGCATCAGTACAGGCTCTGTTTCTGATCGTCCTGAGTATTACGATGATGGTCGTAGACCATCGCTTCCAGCATCTTGAAATTGTACGCACCAACATTTCGCTGGCACTTTCCCCGATAAGATACCTGGTTAGCTTACCCAGCACCGGCGGTAACTGGCTGGCTGAATGGTTTACATCGCACACCGAATTATTGAATGAAAACGAGTTGCTCAAGGGCGAGGGGCGAATTTTAAACGCGCGCCTGCAAAAACTTGAAATCCTGGCCGAAGAGAATGCGCGTCTGCGTAACCTGCTCGGCGCTTCACGCAAGATTGCAGACGACGTAATCGTCGCTGAATTGCTATCGGTAGATCAAAATCCATATAGTCAACTCATCGAAATTAATCGAGGCAGTAGTGACGGGGTCGAGATAGGCCATGCGGTGATCGATGATTTCGGCATTATGGGCCAGGTAGTACACGTCAATGCTCAATCGGCAACGATCATTCTAATATCCGACCCAGAGCACGCGATTCCGGTACAGTTTATTCGCAGTGGTACCCGTTCAGTCGCTTTTGGCAGAGGTTCCACGCGACAGCTCGAGTTGCGTTATCTGCCTGCTACCGCAGACATCAAGGTCGATGACGAGCTGGTCACTTCGGGATTAGGCGGCCGCTTTCCGCCTGATTACCCGGTGGCGACGGTAACCGCAATCACCGAAGACCTGGTGCTTGGATTTGTTTCAGTTTTTGCGCAACCCAAAGCACGTCTCGATTCCAGTCGCGAAGTACTCGTGATCAAGCCCAGACAATAAAATGTTTCCGATACGAAACCTGGTTATTTACCTGAGTCTGTTAGTTGCACTGGTGTTGATGATTCTGCCGCTGCCCGACTGGGCGCAGATTTATCGTCCGAACTGGATGGCGTTGACGCTGATTTACTGGAGCATGGCCCTACCCAGGCGGGTAGGTCTCTGGGTTACTTTTTTTAGTGGAATCATTCTGGATACTTCACTGGGTACGCTACTGGGCCAGCACACGCTGGCACTGGTAATCATCATTTTCATCAACACGAGTTTCTATCAACGCATTCGCGTTCTGGCATTGGCCCAGCAAGCCATTTACGTATTTGTGCTGTTGCTGATAAATCAGGTCGTAGTCGTCTGGGTAGAAGGGGTGCTGGGACGGTCCACGCCGTTGCTGGACTTTTTCGGTGCGCCCTTTATCGGCATGTTGATCTGGCCCTGGGTATTCGTGGTATTACGCGACATCCGCCGTAAAGCGCTATTGAGGGAGGATCGCCTTGGCCCCGCAACTCGATTATGACTACATTGACAGTAACCAGATGCTGGCACAGTTTTGTGCCCGCCTGACCAATGCCACCTATTGCGTAATTGATACCGAGTTTGTCCGCGAAAGTACCTATTATCCCGAGCTCGCCCTGATACAGATAGCCAGCGGTGATCAGCTTGCCTGTATCGATCCGCTTGCTATTAGCGAGTTTACTCCTCTAGCCGAGTTGCTGGTTGAAGATAGCCTGTTAAAGGTTTTTCATTCGTCATCGCAGGATCTGGAAATTCTCTACCAGAAGTTTGGCCAGGTGCCAACGCCGGTTTTCGATACCCAGCTTGCTGCCGCAGTGCTCGGTTATAACCATCAGATTTCTTACGCCGACCTGGTACAGCAGATCACAGGAGTAACGCTCGAGAAAAAACATACCCGCGCAAACTGGACGCGCAGACCCTTGAGCGAGGATGAACTCGATTACGCGATGGATGATGTGCGCTACCTGTTAGCGGTATACGAAACACTAAGTGAAAAACTCGAATCGAGCAGACGATACGGCTGGATGGAAAAGGACTTACGTAGCATGAGTGACCCCGCAAGCTACCAGGTCGATATGGTGCAACTATGGAAACGCCTGAAAGGCGTACAAAAACTCAAGGGCGAGAAATTGCAAATTGCGAGTGAATTGGTGCAGTGGCGTGAAACATTGGCGCAACGCCAAAATCGACCGCGTCGCTGGATAGTAAAAGATGAAACCATTGTAGATATTGCTCGCCAGAAACCTGTCGATATTGAAGCCCTTTCACGAATTCGCGACTTGAGCGACAAAACCGTCCACCGTCATGGTGACAAGTTGCTGCAAATAGTCGCTAATGCCACGCAGGTAGATATGAGCCAATGGCCACAGCATGACAAGCAGAAAAGCCTTAATAAGCAGCAACTCGCGTTAGGTGATTGCCTGATGGCATTGTGTCGGATGATCGCGGACCAGAATCAGATTGCGTTGGCCACGCTGGCAACGCGCAAAGATATAGACAATCTGCTGATAAATCAGAAAAGCAGCCGTTTAACCCAGGGTTGGCGCTTTGCCATGGCGGGAGAGCAGTTGCTGGAGTTTATCCACGGTCAGTCCAGTATTAGTGTTGATCAGGAAAGGTTAATTCTCGATCCCCGGTAGCTTTTATCCTGATCCTGCCCGGTTGGTTTACAACGCGTTTAAAAACGTTTGATAAAACGCAACCGTAGTCCGTCAGTAAACTCCTCTGCGTCTAGCTCGAGGTTGTTTTGATGGAGATTTACTACGCTGGACCAGTTTTCGTTTGCCAACTGAACTTGTAAATCTCCTTCACGATCGATGCGTATGCCATCCGCCGTGAACGCAGAGTCGGAATATTTGCGCTGCAACCAGACAGTATCATTTTCACTCGCATTCAAATCTATTACTTCATCAGTTTCATTATCTCCTTTACGACCGATTCGTATACTATCCGCCGTGAGCGCAGAGTCGGAATATTTTCGTTGTAACCAGACGGTATCATTTTCATCCGCGTTGAAATCCATTATTTCGTCAGTTTCATTCGAGTCTATCTCAATCACGAACCGATCAGCTCCCAGCCCACCGTAGAGTCGATCTTTACCGATTCCGCCGTATAGCACGTCGTCTCCGCTGCCGCCGCGTAACTCGTCATCTCCGTCGCCTCCACGCAACTCGTCATTTCCGTCGCCTCCGCGCAATACGTCGTCCCCGCCGTTACCTGCCAGAATATCGTTGCCGCCACCACCGGCAATTTCATCGCCGCCGGATGTGCCAAACAGCGTGTCGTTACCATCGGAGCCAAGGATACTTTCTGTTGTATGGCCCGGGGTCAGGGTTGCCAGGAAGAATAAGCAAAGCAGCACGAGTTGAAAGCTGGATCTGAATGGCATGGCTACTGGGTGACCGGGAGCAAAAGGGTTGTGAAATAGTGAAATTTGACCAGCGGCTAGATTAGTCAAATAAGAGAAGCATTGCAATTGATAGTAGCCCCGACTTTCCAGGCCTGAACCCTCGGGGTCAGACCACGTTTTCGCCAACCATGTCAATCCAGGCTCGGAAAGCACCGAAAACCGTGCTCTGACCCCATCGGAGCCCAGGCCAGGGATTACTGGACCAGGATACTGGAGAACAGAATGTCGCTGACATCATTGCTGCCAGACAGGTCCACCATCAGCGACTGCACCTGGGTGGTGGCCTGCCGGCGAATTTCCTCGCGCTTATCGGGAGACTTGATATCGCCCGCTTTTTGTTCACTGAGTAGCATGATCAGGCTGTGTCTGATCGCAGGCACATGGAGCTTGATGGTTTCTTCTGCATCTGAGTCACTGACTAGAACATCGGCGCTGATTTGCAGGAAGGTCAAACGACTGGTGCCGCTCAAATTGAGCACCATTGGATCGCCCAGTGAAACATAGGCCGAAGATGTTGGTGTCGGCTCATCCTCGGCCGCTCTTGCCTGGGTGACACTGAGCAGCAGAACGATTGCGCATAAAATTAATTTTTGCATGGTTATTCCTGACGTCTCTTGTAATATAGTTTGCTGGTTCATTTTTCTCTCTATTAGATACTTTGATCATGACTCCTGAACAGATTCAGCAGCTAATCACCTCACATATGCCCGGCGCGACAGTAGAAGTCAGCGGTGGTGAAGGCAAGTTTGTCGCTAACGTTACCAGTGAAGTTTTTGCCGGCCTGACAACAATCAAGCGCCACAAACTGGTGTATGTTTCGGTCAACAATGAAATCGCCTCTGGTGAGTTGCACGCGTTGACCATCGTCGCTAAAACTCCTGCCGAACTCGGCTAATCAGCAAGAATCTGGCAATTACGTCCCGAATTTTTGGCTTTGTACAAGGCCTTGTCGGCCCGTTCGTAAATAGCCTCGACATCGTCGTCGGCACGAGTTTCGGTGATGCCCGCCGAAAGAGTCAGATTTATCGGTTCGCCCTTGAAATGAAAACTGCTGGCCGCGATCCCGGCACGCATCTTTTCGACCATTATGCTGGCGTTATCCGCCGAGGTACTGGTCAGCAATAACACGAATTCTTCACCACCGATGCGGAACACGTAATCAGACTGGCGCACGTATTTCAACATCATCTGAGCGACGAGCTTCAGCGCCTTGTCCCCCGCGTTATGCCCGTAGCTGTCATTGACACGCTTGAAATGATCGATATCGAGTATGACGTAGCTGAAGGGTGTCTGGTAACGTGTCCAACGTGCGAGTTCCTGCGAGATGCGTTCATCGTACGCCATGCGGCTATAAACCCCGGTCAGTGCGTCGTAAAGCAACTTGGTGCGATTCTCCTTTAACATAACCTGCAGTTCCTGGGTCTCCTGCTCCATTTGCGAAAGCTGTTCGGTAAGCTTGAGGTTGCGCTCCGCGGTTGCTTCGTGGTGCAGGCTAAACCGTTCTGCATAGTCATCGACACCATCGCTGATGTCGTCTACGTTTTTGCAAATTTCCAGCTTCAGTTCCTGCAGGTCGTTGGTCGACTGCACATTCTTCTGGATCAGGCTCATGCCTTCCTGCACATAATTTTGCAAGGCAAGGCCGTCTGCGTGGTTTGACTGTTGCTCTCGTTGATCTTCTGAGACGGTCCGGGTGACTTCACCAATCTGGTCAGTGACCTTGAGATGAAGTCTTCGAGCTCACGTTTTTCGTGATCGAGATTTTTCAGTGAATCCGAAATCGAAGAGAAAAATGAACCAGCAAACTATATTACAGATGATGCGTAGCTGCTTGTCCAGGCGCTCGTCGACTCCGCGTCCGGCGATACTCAGGCGACCAATGGTCTTGCGTAGCAATTCCTCGATTTGTGTCCATTCGAGTTCTCGCGCCTCAAGATCATCGAGCACGTCTTGATATTTCGACTTCCAGTCGGTATTTTGCTGAATATTGTGTAGCGTCAACTCAGTTTCCTCGTCATTTACCTACAACAGTAGGCTGTCTCCTGTTTACTTGTCGGGAACGGCGGCTTTATAACTATCGGCTGTAAACGGGAATTTGTAAGTACTAAAATGGAAAAATTATCTTTTATTTGTGAATTAGCACGTATATCCGATCCCGGGGCCTACGGATTTTCGCTGCAAAGCGCTGCGGAGAAAGTCGACGGTTTCGTGGTACGGCGAGACGGAGAGTGTTTTGGCTACCGCAATAGCTGCCCGCATACGGGCTCACCGCTGGACTGGGTCGAACATCAGTTTCTTGATATCGAGGGCGCGTTGATCCAGTGTGCGGTGCACGATGCACGCTTTCTGGTCGATACCGGGGAATGCGTTTTCGGTCCCTGTCCCGGGGAAAGTCTGGAATCCCTGCCCATCAGGATCGAAGACGATAAAGTCTACCTGCTGAGTGAGGCGTAAAGATCGTACTCGTCGGCGGCGGTAATCTCGACCCGACAAAATTCACCCAGCGGCAATTCAGCATCTGTATCGATATGCACCACACCGTCAATTTCAGGCGCATCGGCATAGGAGCGTGCCACGTAGCCTTGTTCAGAGGAGGACTCGAGCAGTACTGTCATCGCCTGGCCGACCCGAGTTTGCAGCTTTTGTGTACTGATCGCCTGTTGCGTCAGCATGAAACGTTCGAAACGCTCCTGTTTCAACGTTTCGGGCACCGCATCCGGCAGCGCATTGGCGCTGGCGCCGTCAACCGCTGAATAGGTAAAACAACCGACCCGATCGAGCTGTGCATTGTCGAGAAAATCGAGCAATTCTTCGAAGTCGGCATCGGTTTCACCTGGGAAACCGACAATAAAAGTGCTGCGGATCACGAGTTCGGGGCAGATATCCCGCCATTTGGCGATACGTTCCAGCACGCGATCACGATTCCCGGGACGCTTCATCGCCTTCAGAATCCGCTTGCTCGCATGTTGGAATGGAATATCGAGGTAGGGCAGGATGCTGCCGTCCGCCATCAACGGGATCACATCATCCACGTGTGGATAAGGATAAACATAGTGCAAGCGTACCCAGACCCCGAGCTGCCCGAGGGCTCGGGTCAGATCGAGAAAACGGGTTCGCAGCGGCTGGCCCTGCCAGAATCGGGTTGCATACTTGCAATCGACACCATAGGCGCTGGTATCCTGAGAAATCACCAGGATTTCACGAATCCCGGCATTTACCAGGATTTGCGCCTCGTGCATGACTTCATCGATCGGTCTGCTTACCAGGTCACCCCGCAGTGACGGGATAATACAGAAGCTGCAACGGTGGTTGCAGCCCTCGGAAATCTTCAGGTAGGCATAATGTCGCGGGGTCAGGCGCACACCCTGTTTCGGCACCAGGTCCAGAAACGGATCATGCGGCGCGGGCAAATGCTGGTGAACCGCCTGCATGACTTCATTTCTGGCGTGCGGACCGGTGACCGCGAGCAGGTCCGGAAAGCGTTGATTGATCATGTCTGCCCTGGCCCCGAGGCATCCGGTGACGATGACACGGCCATTTTCATGCAAGGCTTCGTCGATGGTGTCGAGTGACTCTTCGACCGCGGAATCGATAAATCCACAGGTATTGATGATAACCATGTCGGCGCCATCGAAATCGGGCACTATGTCATAACCCTCAGCGCGCAACTGGGTTATGATCTGCTCCGAATCAACGGTGGCCTTGGGACAGCCGAGGCTGACGAAACCGACTTTCCTTTTGTTATCGGTATCAGCAGTGTTCCGGAGTATTGCTGTTTCTGCCATCTCTTAGGGCCATCGGTTGCGTTGGTGTCAGGAAGTACGCGATCGTACTCCAAAATCAAAAGGGCAGTATACAGAGATAACAAGGATTAATGATTTCAAACACGAATTCAGAAGATATAGGTATTGTGGAGACAAAAGCCCCCACAATTGGTGACGATTTGCTATAAATATTCAGACAAGGGGTGCTGTGCATTGATGCAATCAAGGTCAGAGGCACGCCAATATCCCTGAAATTGTGATCTGGAGCACCAAAGAGAGGTTTTCGGCACTGGATGAAGCCGGTGATCCGTGATTTAATCCTTCAGGTCAGCAGGTAACGGTAACACTATGAAAATCCTAAAATTGCTGTTTGCACTTTTAATGCTCTCCAGCTTGTCATTTACAGCACACGCCGAGATTCGGGATCAGGGGTTGCAGTCGATCATGGATATCATCGACAAGGCCATTGCTGAGCTTAACCTGAAAGTCGAAGATAGTGCCGAGGCCGATCCCGCAATACTCGAAAATGCGGCCAGTACCGTCGTCAACCTGTCGCGTACCCTGGGCACGCTGAGTTATTCGCGCCTGCAGTGCGGCGAGGCCGCGGTGCTGGCGGAGTTTACCCAGCGCGTGCAGTTGATGCCGGAAGCCACGCGCGACCCCATGCGTGATGCTTTCCAGGAGGGTTTCGACAAGAGCAAGGAAGAGACCCCGATATTGTCACAGGACGAATGTGAACGCCTGACGCGCTCGCGTAAACGCAGCGAACCCGAGGCCGATGCCAATGTCAACGCCGAAAAAAGCGAAGCCAAAGAAGCCGAACCCGGCGTCGAGGAAGTCGAACAAGTGCTGCCTCCCGAAGACCCGAAGTTCCGCCATTTACGCGTCGCTGAAATGACCGGCCAGTTGGCCTACAAGCACAAGTTTTGCGAGGATGAAACGGTTTTCAATCGGGATTACAACGAGTATCTAGAATCGATTCCCGAAGAATATCGAGAAGAGGTGAAAACTGCTTACTGGAGAGGTTACAAGCACGGCAAGCGCCTGCACAAAAACCTCACCCGGGAACAATGCTAGCCTGCATGAAATATGCAGGCTAGGCGTCGAAGTAGCTACTGATTAGCAGATAAAACCCGGGTATCAGCAAGGCCGCACTCGCTAGCGGCACCAGTAACTGCCCGCTACCGACCATGATCGGCGCGATACCGTCGAGTCCCAGAATAATACTCGCACTAATAACAAAACTACCGCCGATGATGGCACGTATGCTACGCCGATTGGCGCTGCGTATTTCATTTTTCAAGGCGTCGAGCTGGGTTGACCTCAATTCGACCCTGAGTTCTTCATTGGCGATTCGATCCAGCGCCTTGAAGGCGAGCTGGGGCAAGTCCGGCAAGTGTTCAGCGATGTAAGGCAGATTCTTCTTTATGCCCCTGGCCAGGGCGCGGATGCCGAGTTGTTCCGAAAGCCAGCGCTCGATGAAAGGTTTGGCTGTATCCCAGAGGTCGAGCTGGGGATATAGCTGGCGACCAATTCCCTCGATATGCAAAAAAGTCTTTTCCAGCAATAATAGCTGGGGCTGAATCTCCATGTTAAACGAGCGCGCGGTCTGAAACAGGCGCAACAATAACTGCCCGAATGAAATTTCCGCCAGCGGGCGTTGGAACATGGGTTCGCAGACGCTGCGTATAGTGGCCTCGAATTCATCGATACGGGTGTTGCGGTCAACCCAGCCGGAATCGACATGCAGTTCGGCCACACGGCGATAGTCTCGGTTGAAAAACGCCGCGAAATTTTCCGCAAGATAACGTTGGTCGCTGACCGATAAAGATCCCATGATGCCAAAATCGACCGCGATATACTGGGGATCCTCGGCATTGTCGGCATCGACGAAGATGTTGCCGGGGTGCATATCGGCGTGGAAATAGTTATGCCGGAATACCTGGGTGAAAAAAATCTCTACACCCTTGCGTGACAGTACTTCAAGGTTGACATCCTGTGCCTGCAACTGCTTGAGATCAGACACGGCGATACCGCTGATACGCTCCATAACCATTACTTTCGAGCGGCAGTAGTCCCAGTGTACCTGAGGCACGTAGAGGTCAGGGGAATCCTCAAAATTGCGGCGTAACTGGTTGGCGTTGGCGGCTTCGCGCACCAGGTCGAGCTCGTTCAGGATGGTGGTTTCAAATTCGCGCACGATCTGGATCGGTTTGACGCGCTTCGCTTCGTCCCAGTAGCGGTCGGCCATCCTGGCCAGCAACATCAGTACCTCGATATCCTGGCGAATTTTGCGTTCGATCCCAGGGCGTACGATTTTGACGACGACTTGCTGTCCGTCAGGTAGTTGCGCGCCATACACCTGGGCGATCGAAGCGGAGGCGATTTCATTTTCGTCGAAGGTCCGAAACGCCTGTTGCAGTGACATGCCCAGCTGCTGTTCGACAATATCACGTGCCTGGATCCATGGGAACGGTGGTACCCGGTCGAGTAGTTTTTCGAGTTCATCGGTAATCTCGTCACCAAACAGATCGCGTCGTGTCGCCATCATCTGCCCGAACTTGATGAAGATTGGCCCCAGTGATTCAATGCATAAACGCAACCGTTCGGCCTGGCTCTGATCCTTACTCCTGAACCAGTTAAACGGATTGATTACGCCCAACAGGTAGAGCGGGCGGAAAAAATGGATCGATAACACAACCTGATCGAGGCCGAAGCGGGCCAGCGTAAAATTTATCGAAACAAGGCGAAACAGGTTGCGCATTACTGTGGGGTGAATTTTTCAAGCAAATGCTGCAAGCGGATTTCGGTACGCGCCACATCATGCTTGAGTTCGGTAAGCCTGGATTGAAAAACCTCGAACTCGACTTCGGTGGGGCTAAGGCGCGCTTCTTCGCGCAGATACTCGCTACTGGTCTGCAGCAACGAATCGGCGCTTTGTCGTAACCACTTGCCCAGGTTACGCGTGCGTTGGTGAATCTGAAAGGCAAGTACATCCCCGGTACGCTCGGCCAGGGCTTGTTCCCAGTCGATATCAAGGCCGGCGAGTAGTCGCTGCATTTTTTGCGCCAGTGCAACATTACCATTAAAACTGACCCGTTCCTGGATCGACGTCGAAACCTTGTCATCCACCGAGGCAAGATTGACCAGTGCCATCAGGCGTCCGCTAATAGTGGCATCCACTTCTCGCGCCGGTGGCTCACGGCTCAGGCGAATGCCCCAGTCACCGGGATGGCAGTAAAGCTGGAAATCAAGATCGATGATATCAATTGCGATGCAATGACCCTGCATTTCAAGACATCCTCGCAGTGCAATCTCGTCATACGCCAGTATACGATTACCACCAATTTCGGCTGCTGCGAGCAGCGAATTTTGCATCGAGTCGAAGAGGGTAGCACCGAGGCTGTCGGAAGATTGCACGATAGTGTAACAGCCTAGTATTTGAATGCGCGATGCAGGGCGACGATCCCGCCGCTCAGATTATGCACTTCGACTTCGTCGAAGCCACCTTGTTCGAGGATTATTTGTTTGAGGGCATGCTGATCAGGATGCATGCGAATCGACTCGGCTAGATACTGGTAACTGTCGCGGTCGCTGGCAATTAGTTTACCCATGCGTGGCAACAGTTTGAAAGAATAAAAGTCGTAAAGTTTTTCCAATGGCGTGTAAATTGGCTTCGAGAATTCGAGCACGCACAGGCGGCCACCGGGTTTCAGTACGCGTTGCATAGAGGCTAGCGCTTTTGCCTTGTCGGTAACGTTACGCAAACCGAAAGCGATCGTGATGCAATCAAAATGATTGTCCGCGAAGGGTAGTATCTCGGCGTTACATTGCACGGCTTCGACGCGATTGACGAATCCCTTGTCGATAATCCGGTCGCGACCCTGTTGTAACATGTCGGCGTTGATGTCGGCCAGAATCACCTGGCCCGATGCCCCCACCATCTGCGCTTCCTTAAGCGCCAGGTCGCCGGTGCCACCAGCGAGATCCAGCACCTTGTGGCCGCTGCGCAGGCCGCACATTTCCAGCGTGAAGCGTTTCCACAGGTGATGCACGCCAAGCGACATGACATCGTTCATCAAGTCATATTTTTGCGCAACCGAAGTAAAAACCGCGCCTACCCGGCCCTGTTTTTCCGCAGCAGGGATTTCTTCGAAACCAAAGTCGGTGGTGGAGTCTTTGTGCATAGCGCGAACCTTAACATATTCTGCTAATCCTTCGAGGGGGTCAGAGCACGTTTTTCGGTGCTTTCGGAGCCTGGATTGGCATGTATCGCGAAAAACGTGGTCTGACCCCAATGGCACGTACTTAAGCTCGCAACTATCGTTATACCAAACCAGCAATGGCCGGATAATCGGTGAAAGTTTTCGCGAAGTAAACCGCAGGCGGCGTAGCCGCCGAGGCATTCGCGAAAACTTTCACCGATTATCCGGCCATAAGATTTATCTGGCATTTATGTTTTGGATTTTTTCGATAAACTATATTTTCGAACTTAAGTAAGTGCCATTTTGGTCTGACCCCCCTGCGAAGGGATCGGGTTCACGAATCAGGTTTGCGCTTGTGACCACCGGCCTTGAGCCGTTCCAGGTATTGCTGCCATCTTTCCTCGTAAGTAACACCGAGGTCGTAAAGGTAATCCCAACTGTAAATTCCGGTGTCGTGATTATCGTCGAAGGCGAGCTTGACCGCGTAATGACCCATCGGCTCGATACTATCGATATTGACGTCTTCTTTACCGATTTGCAGGACTTCCTGGCCGGGCCCATGTCCCTGCACTTCGGCGGATGGTGAGTTAACCCTGAGGTACTCGACCGGCAACTTGAAATTGGAGCCGTCTTCGAAACTGATTTCAAGGATGCGCGAAACTTTATGTAGATTGATTTCGGTTGGTTTCATTAGAGGATGTACTGAGACAGATCTTCGTCGAGTGAGAGTTCGCCGAGGTGTTCGTTGACGTAATCGGCATCGATAGTGATACTTTGCTCGACCATGTCCGAGGCTTCAAAGCTAATGGTCTCGAGCAGGCGTTCCATCACTGTGTGCAAGCGCCGTGCGCCGATGTTTTCCTGTTTTTCATTGACCTGAAAGGCAACCTCGGCGATACGCGCGAGACTATCGTCGGTAAAGGTCAGGCTGACGTCCTCGGTACCCATCAGCGCTGTGTACTGCTCGGTCAGGGAGGCGTGGGGCTCTCGCAGGATGCGCACGAAGTCGTTCACCGTCAAGGCTGATAGCTCGACGCGGATTGGCAGGCGTCCCTGCAACTCGGGAATCAGGTCGCTGGGTTTAGAAACATGGAATGCGCCCGAGGCGATGAATAAAATATGGTCTGTTTTGATCATACCGGCCTTGGTGGAAACAGTGCAGCCCTCGACCAATGGCAACAGGTCCCGTTGCACCCCCTCGCGTGACACGTCCGTACCGCTGGTTTCTCCGCGCTTGGCGACCTTGTCGATCTCATCGATGAAGACGATTCCGTTCTGTTCGGCGTTCTCGAGAGCGGTCAGTTTAAGTTCTTCCTCGTTGACCAGTTTAGCGGCTTCTTCGTCGGTGAGCATTTTAAGCGCGTCCTCGACGCGAAGTTTGCGCGTTTTGGTTTTCTGGTTACCGAGGTTTTGAAACAGGCCCTGTAACTGGTTGGTCATGTCTTCCATTCCGGGTGGCGCCATGATTTCAACACCGACACTCGGCAGTTGCAGGTCGACCTCGATCTCCTTGTCGTTGAGTTTGTTTTCGCGCAGCATTTTGCGGAATTTCTGGCGGGTATTGTCGCCCGCGGTATCGGCGTCCTCGGCAAAGTCGGCGGGTCGCGGTAGCAGGGCATCGAGTATCCTTTCCTCGGCGGCGTCCTCGGCCCGGTGACGCACGCGGTTGACCTCGGATTCACGGGTTTGTTTGACCGATACATCGACCAGGTCGCGGATGATTGATTCGACATCGCGACCAACGTAACCAACCTCGGTAAATTTGGTGGCCTCGACCTTGATAAACGGTGCGTTCGCGAGACGTGCAAGGCGTCGTGCTATTTCGGTTTTTCCTACCCCGGTGGGGCCCATCATGAGGATATTCTTGGGAGTGATCTCGTTGCGCAGGTCTTCACTGACCTGCTGTCTACGCCAGCGATTTCGCAGCGCAATCGCAACTGCACGCTTGGCTTTGTCCTGGCCGATTATGTGATTATCGAGTTCCTGCGAAATTTCCCGCGGGGTCATGGGTGATTGGGTTATGAGTTTGTTATCCACGGTATTAACTAGTAGTCGATTTCTTCAAATGTGTGATTGAGGTTGGTGTAGACACAGATTTCACCGGCTATCTGCAAACCTTTCTCGACGATTTCGTGCGCGCTCATCTTGGTGGTGTCGAGCATTGCGCGTGCCGCTGCCTGGGCGTAGGCGCCACCCGAGCCAATAGCCATCAGGCTGTCTTCGGGTTCGATGACATCGCCATTGCCGGATATAATCAGCGAAGCTTCCTCATTGGCGACGCAGAGCAGGGCTTCAAGACGGCGCAGGGCGCGATCCGAGCGCCACTCCTTGGCGAGTTCCACCGCGGCACGAATCATCTGGCCGTTGTGTTTTTCGAGTTTTCCCTCGAACAGCTCGAACAACATGAAGGCGTCGGCGGTGCCGCCGGCAAAGCCGGCGATAACCTTGTCTTTGTACAATCGGCGAACCTTGCGCGCGTTGCCTTTCATGATGGTGTCGCCCAGGCTTACCTGGCCATCGCCACCGATGACGACGCTGTTGTCGCGTCGTACCGAGAGTATCGTGGTGCCGTCGAATTGTTGCAAAATTCTGTCCTGGTCAATTTACTGCCGACATTGTCATATATGGGCAGCGTAATTGAAATACAAGAATGTCGGGGTGAGTGGTTTCGAGGGGCTTCGAAGGGGTCAGAGCAAAAATGTCGGTGCTATCGGGGCAATAGGGAAATGGTGGGCGAAATTTTTGGTCTGACCCCGAGGGTTCCGCAGCTTAAGTTACTCGGATTTTCGTTTCGACCGGGGATGTGCTGCATCGTAGACTTTGGCCAGGTGCTGAAAATCCAGGTGGGTGTATACCTGGGTAGTGGCAATATTGACGTGCCCGAGCAGCTCCTGCACGGCGCGTAAATCCGAACTTGATTCGAGCAAATGTGTGGCGAAGGAATGGCGTAGCATATGCGGTGAAATATGTTGCCCCAGCGCCTGTTTTTGAATCAATCGATTGAGCCGGCTCTGTACGCTACGGGGTGAAATACGCTTACCCTGCTGACTCAGAAATAGCGCCGTTAAATTAGCATCCCTGCTGTAATCCTGGCGTAGCCGGAGCCAGCGCAGTACCGCGCTAACTGCCTTGCTGCCAACTGGCAGATAACGGGTCTTGTTACCCTTCCCGGTGACCATCAGCTGTTGTTGGGCAAGGTCGATATCATCGAGATTGATACTAACCAGCTCGGCGAGTCGCAGCCCCGAGGAATAAATGAGCTCAAAAATGGCGACATCGCGGACCTGCAATGCGTCGCTGTCATCGTTTAGCTGCAACAGGCGCTCGATAGTCTCGGCGTCACAGATTTTGGGCAGGGGTTTATCAGGCCTGGGCGCGCTCGCTTCACGTGCTGGATTTTTGGCGACGACAGAATTGTGTATCAGGAACTGGTAAAAACTGCGGATCGACGACAGCTCGCGCTGGATGGTACGGCTTTTGCGGCCCTGACGGTGCCGTTTGGCGGCGAAACTGCTCACCTCGGCATAGCCAACCTGTGTCCAGGTCTGAATATTCTGGTTGAGCAAGTAACTTTGAAAAAGGTTCAGGTCACGGCGATAGTTACTGCAAGTGTGCGCAGAGTAGTACTTTTCACTGCGTAACATCTGGATGAACTGGTCCAGATATTCGGTCACTGCGATTACGCCACCTGCAACAGGATTTTCAGGCGGTTACTGACCAGTTCGCCCAGCTGCTGCAGGAAAATCGTGCCTTTGGACTGATTGAAGCGGTCATCACTGACGCTGCCCAGGCACAACAGGCCCATATCTTTGGCATGGTAAAGCGGAATCAGGGCGCTCGAGCCAATCTGAATGTCGGCACCGAAAAGTTCACTGTTGATCTTCTCATCTTGACGGCCGCAGACCGGTTTACGAGCTGCGATCCAGGGTTTGACGCTATCGACGATACTGCTGTCTGCGTCGAGAACAAGCCCGTCAATGATATTCCCAGCATCATTGACCCCGGGAAGAAAGCGAAAACAGACGAAATCGGTATAGAAAAAAGTCTGTACCTGGTCTTGCACCAACGCTAGCACGTCGTGTAACTGGTCGATATTCATTAATTCCAGGGCAAGTCGATGAAAACGCTGGTTGAGCTCCTCATTTTCACGCGCAATGCCAACCAGTTCCTCAATTTGGCTCTTCAGTGAATAGTTTTCCTCGCGTAACAGTTTGAGCTGGCGTTCCACCAGGGAAATCGCGCCACCGGCCTGGTGCGGAATTTCGAGTGATGAAAACACATCCGGGTACGCCATCAGGACCGCGGGGTTATGTTGCAGATACTCGATTACTTTCGCTTCGTCAGTTTGGTCAGATTGCGCCTGTTCGGCGGATACTTCACTCATATTCGATTTCACCCTGATAAACCATTGCAGTTTCGCCTGTCATCATAACGGGGTTTGTGCCGCCTTGCCATTCCAGATTGAGTTCACCGCCTGACAAAATCGCCTGCGCAGTGGATTCGAGCATATCGAGCTGTACTGCGGCTACCATCGCCGCACAGGCGCCGCTACCGCAGGCCCGGGTTTCGCCGACGCCGCGCTCGTAAACACGCAATTTGAACGCGCCGCGGTCGAGAATCTGCATGAAACCGATATTGGCCCGGGCGGGAAACATCTTATGCGACTCGAAATAGGGGCCGAGGGCTTCAACGTCAGCGTTGTTAACATCTTCGACCTGGATCACCATATGTGGATTGCCGATTGAGAGCGCGCTGAAACTGATTTCGCAACCTTCGTACTCGATCTGGTAGAGATCCTGCCGTGTCTCGACGTTTAGCGGAATATCAGTCGGCTCGAAACAAGGTATGCCCATGTTAACGCGGTAGCGGGTGGCATCGATCGCTTCAAGCTGCAATAGCCCGTCATTGGTTTCCACCGGGATAACATCCAGCTCAGTCATGCCCTGCTCACGGACGAAGCGTGCGAAGCAACGCGCGCCATTGCCGCATTGTGCGACTTCGCCTCCGTCGGCATTATAAATGCGGTATTTAAAGGCTGCGGCTTCGTTATGTGGACTCTCGACGATCAGCATCTGGTCGAAACCAATGCCATCGAAACGGTCCGCCCATCGTCGAATCAGCTCGGCGCGCGGATTAAATGTCTGATTGATTGCGTCGATAACAACGAAATCGTTGCCCAGACCGTGCATCTTGGCAAACTTTAGTTTCATGGCAACAGTGTTTCGCCGCGGATCAGGTCGAGAAAACACTCACGTTCGCGTACGCAGTAGTGCTGATTCCCATCGACCATGACTTCGGCTGCGCGCGTGCGAGAGTTGTAGTTGGACGCCATGCCGAAGGCATAAGCACCGGAGGAGCGGATAGCGAGTAAATCGTCTTGCTCGAGGCTCAAGCTGCGGTCCTTGCCGAGAAAATCGCTCGACTCGCAAATTGCGCCGACCACGTCGTAAACCTTTGCCACGGCATCGCTTTGTTGCTCGACAGGAATAATTTCCTGCCAGGCACCGTATAGTGACGGCCGTATCAAATCATTCATCGCCGCGTCGATCACGGCGAAATTTTTATCCGCGCCATGTTTGAGATAGTTAACCCTGCTCACCAGGATACCGGCGTTACCGACGATGGCGCGCCCGGGTTCGATGACGATAGTGCCGTCGAAAGTTTGCAACCGATCCTGCAGTGCGCTGGCCCAGTCCGCCGGTAATGGCGGCTCTTCGTCGCGATAACGGATGCCGAGGCCACCGCCGAGGTCGAGGTGATGAATCTTGATACCCTGCTCACGCAGGCCTTTAACCAGGGCCAGTAAACGATCAAGGGCGTCGATATAGGGTGACATTTCGGTCAGCTGCGAACCGATGTGGCAATCCATGCCGATGATCTTGATGTTCGCCAACCGCGACGCTTTGAGATAAACCTGTTCTGCATCGGTAAAAGCGACGCCGAACTTGTTCTCCCTGAGCCCGGTAGAGATGTAAGGATGGGTTTTGGCATCGACATCCGGATTGACGCGAAACGAAACACGAGCAGTCTTGCCCATGCGTCCGGCAATTTCATTGATGCGGTCGAGCTCCTGCTCGGATTCGATATTGAAACAGAGAATATCAAGCTCAAGCGCAGCTTCGATTTCATCAGCCAGTTTGCCGACTCCGGAAAATACGATACGCGCGGGTTCGCCGCCGGCCTGCAACACGCGTTGCAATTCACCGCCGGAAACAATATCGAAGCCTGAGCCGAGGCGCGCCAACAGGTTTAACACGGCGAGATTGGAATTCGCCTTGACCGCGTAACAAACCAGGTGGTCATGCCCGGCGAGCGCCGAGTCGAAGGCATGCCAGTGACGTTCGAGGGTTGCACGCGAATAGACAAACAGCGGTGTGCCATACTGTTCGGCAAGCTTTGCGATGGCGACATCTTCGCAATAGAGTGCGCCGTCTTTGTATTCAAAATGATCCACTAATAACTCGTTTCGCTGTTGCTCTTTTTTTCTTCTTCTTCCTCGGGCAATACCAGCGGGCCCTTGTTGCCGCAGCCGGATAAGGCCAGCAACAGGCAACAACAAAGCAACCAGCTGATAATTCTGAAGCTTGTCATGCCGTCGAGATTACCCGTTTTGCACTCAATGCCCAGATTCCGGCGACGCACAACAGGCCCCCGCCGATATAGGCGTATGCTTTTTGCGCACGTGGAGTCGCGAGGAAACGGCGAATTGACGCCGCGAACAGGGCGTAACTGGTGGCGCCGATGGTTGCAAGCACGACGAAAGTGATTCCGAGGATCCACAGTTGCGCTACAGCAGGGTGTGCTGCACTAATGAACTGCGGTAGCAGTGCAATAAAAAACACGATGCTCTTGGGGTTCAGCGCGGTGACGATAAACGCATTGGCAAACAGTTTGCGCGCCGATGCCTGTTTAATCTCCGCTGCCTGTAGTTGTACAGGTTTAATGACGCCACGCATCAAGCGGACGCCGAGGTAAATCAGGTATAGCCCCCCAATCCATTTGATCATGGTGAACCAGAAAGCCGACGCGGCGAGCAAGGTGCCAAGCCCGATCAGCGAAAACGTGATCGCGACGGAATCACCCAGCGCTACCCCGGCAACCACTGGCAAAGTGGATTTACGTCCGTGCGCGATCGAATAACTCAACACCAACAATATGGTTGGGCCGGGTATTGCCAGCACCACAGCACTGGTGGCGACAAAGGCAAGCCAGAGTTCAAGTGGCATGGGTTTATTCGCGGTTTATTAACAGACGCGTGAGCTTGTCATATTCAGCCAGACGAGACAATGGCTCGCGGCACAATTGATCCTGCGCGTGCTCGATATAATGCCTTAATTCGGCATCGATACTGGCGGGTAACTCGTCTTCATCGAGCACACGACAGCGGCCATCTGGAGTGATCAGTACGTCAACCATCAGGTCGCGCCAGGCGATAGATTCCGCCGAAATGATCGTACTGTCGCAGACGTTGAAGTAAAGCGCGATGGTTTGCTGCTGCGCATCGATCCAGTGGTAGGCGTTATAGGGCCTGTCCTGCCAGAAATAACCGAGGCTAAACGTGTCCTTGAGCAGCAGGATGTCTTCGAGCTGGTGATCCGCGGGCATGCGGTAAACCACCACTGCGTCACTTGCCGTCGCCTGCAATAATTCGCAGGCGAAGGTTTTTCGCTCCCCCAGGAGCGTGGTCTTGATTTCGGTAATACGGTTCAGGATAACGGCACCAGTACCACGATATGTAAAATCGCGACCAGTGTTACAACCAGGCTAGCAAAGTTGGCAATCATAGGCGATGGTAGTTCGGTTATAATTGGCCGTTATCGTCTCATAGTAGCAACGACATTGCCTGTTAAAATCAAATGCCTGGCCCGATACCCGTAATCGATCTCGAACCCTGGTTTAGCGGAAATCGCCTGCAACGGCTGGAGCTGTGTCAGCAGGTCGGGCGGTTGTGTCACCAGGCAGGATTCTTCTATATTGTTAATCATGGTATTCCGATGCATGTCAGTGAATTCTATCTGGCGACCTTAAAGAGATTTTTTGCTTTGCCGCAAGCCACCAAGCAGGCGATCGATAAGCAGGGCTCGGCGCAATTCCGTGGTTGGGAAAAGCTCGGCTCGGAACTTACTAACAATCAAATCGATTGCCGCGAGCAAATTGATATAGGCGTCGAACGTACAGCGATTGCAGATCCTGACCCTTATTACATGGCGTTGGAAGGTCCAAACCAGTGGCCGCCGCAAGCCGAACTCCCGGGTTTCCGCGAAACTGTCACTGACTACTTCACACACTTGTCCGCGGTGGCCCGACAAATTCTGCGCATCATGTCGCTTGCCCTCGGTCTCGATGAAAATCATATCGAGCGGGTGTTCGGGAAAAATCCATCACCCTATCTGAAGCTGATTCGTTACCCGAAAACCCGCGCAGGCGGGTATGGAGTCGGGGCACATAAGGATTCTGGATTTCTGACCTTGCTGTTGCAGGATGAAAATCCGGGTCTCGAAGCGCAGGCTAACGACAATACCTGGCATCCGGTAAATCCAGTTCCCGGCAGCCTGGTGGTTAATACCGGGGAGCTGTTGCAATTATTAACATGCAACTATTTCATCGCGACCCCGCACCGGGTAATTAACAGGGTCGACAGTGAACGCTACTCATCGGCGTTCTTTTACAGCCCCGACCTGAACACCTTGCTCGATCCATTGCCGATTGATTCGACCTATATCGACGCGGTCAAGCGTAGCGAGCGACATCGTAACGAAGGCCTGATGGCTTCTCGAGCGGAGATGGCCGCCGGTACCGGCGGCATGGCGAGCAAGCATAAACAGGGAGTGTTTGGTGAACGATACTGGCAACGCTGGGTGCGTAGTTACCCCGAGATAGCCCGCAAGTACTATCCCGACCACATGGCATAGACGGATTATCTGCTCTACTGGCGTTTTGGGCGCACCCAGTACCAGCTCACGACAACCAGTGCACCGAAGAGCGTATACAACAGAATAAATACCCACTCCGGGGCGCGATAGAAGAGCAGGGTTTGTACCCAGTGAGCGATGAACGAACCGGTGTAAACAGTATCCCCGGCTTTGGCGCGTAAGCTCATTTCCCAGATGGTAAGCGGACAGATCATACCTAGCCATGATTGCAGTACGACGATGCCAATCGCTACCAGGTGGATGCAGCGAAATTTAAAATTGCATACCCAGGACCAGGCAAGTAACTTTCCGGCAAATATCAAAAGCAGCCCAAGTACAACAAAAGCAACGAACAACGCATGGGTGATGAGGATGGCGTCGGCGGCGATCAGGTAATAGAGTTTTGCTTCCATGAGGCCGATATTCTACTTGAGAGAATCTACGCTGCCGCCCCTGTTCATGGGGTTGTGCAGCGAAAGTTGTTAAGGCTCGCAGGCTTCGGGTTGATGATACATTACAGTGATATCTGCGCAGGCGCCGCAAGCATTGGCATAGGTCGTCATTTCGGCAGTCTGTTCGCGGGTAGCGCAAACCGGGGTGTAATCCATGGTGCATACCTGCGGCCTGGGGTCGGTGCATTGCACCGCGTTTGTCGGGATTTGTCCGCCCGTGGTTGTTGCGCATGATGTCAGCAACAGGAACCAGGGCAGGATTGCAATTATGGTTTTGATTTTCATCATCAAGACTCCAGGTTCATCACCTTGACCAGTTGAGATTCTACTTTTATGTGATGTCGGCGCAATGCCCGATGTGCTCGCGAATCTGCTCGGCGATTTGATCGAGTTTTTTGTCGTACAGGCCGGAATAACCCCGGGTTAGTGGAATCACAGTCTGGTCGTCCAGAATCACCAGTAGCCGGTACGAATACTTCGGACCACCGGAATCCCCGGACTCGAGCGCGTCACGCCTGACCTTGATGATGCGGTTGAGCGGTACCTGACCGCTTTTACTGGTTATCAGGTTGCGCCAGCGCCAGCTAAACAATCCGTCTTCCACTGAAAAGGTGAAGCTCGCAATCTCGATGAAGAAATACGCCACCACCAGCGGCAGTACCAGGCCGATACACAGGCCGATAAACTCGCCGGTTTCAATGCTGCTGTCTAGCAGGCTTGCACCATGCTCGATCAGCAGCAATGGTATCAGGCTCAAAATTATAAGCGGAACTACGTAACTGCTGTAACGAACGCGGTAGGTAGATTCGTCATGGTCGCTGGTAAGCATCTGTCTATGCCCGGTTAATCTTGCGTAGCATAAATTGTGCGCGCGCTACTGGCGAGAAAAAACTGGTATTGCCTTGACCAGCGGCGCGCTGTTCTAGAAACCATTCGCGGTATCTGTCGTCGAGTGAAAACTCGTCGTGCGCACACTATCCCTGGATTGCATATTCTGCATCCATTGTTGTAACCGTGGCATTGATTCAAGCATCGCCACACCCTCCGGGGTTTCGATAAACAGGCGTAGCATGGGGTAGGCATGTAAATCCGCCAGTGTTATCGAATCACCGAGCAGGAATTCGTCGTCATTGCGCCACTGGTCGAGTTGCCGCAATACTTTTTGCAGCGTCGGTAAGGCCGCGGAGATAAGGTTTTCATCCGGCTGGCCACCACCGCCAGCCACGACGATGCGCTGTACGTAGACATCCCACACCATCGGCCGATAGGTATAGCAATCAAGTATGCTGATTACCTGGTTCATGCGTGCACGTTGAGCGGATGTCGATGGCTGCAATGCGGAGCCGGGAAAAGTCTCATCAACGTAACGGCTTATTGCACTGGTTTCGTATAAAACCAGATCACCGTGCATCAGGCACGGAATAGTACCAAACGGGTTGTGTGCAAGATATTCGGCCGGAGGCCCGGCGTCGGCGAAAATATCGACCTCCTCTAGCTGGTAGTCGACGCTCTTCTCCTCCAGCGCCAACCGCGCAATGCGGGTGTAGACGCTGATACGCAGCCCCAGTAATTTTATGGTTGTCATGGCAGAAATCCCTGAGCCTGTGATTTGTTATCGATTGCACCGAGGGTCAATTGTTTCACAGTGTACCGGGTTCCACCAGTAGGTCCCCCCAGTGTGAAGCGCAGGCATTCTCAGGTTTGCGCCTGCCATAATCGGCGCTTGCTCGAAGCTGGCTGATAACCGAGACTCAAGCCGGGGCGGCGTTCGGTGCTGGGTCGAATCGGGCGCGCCGCGAACCCTCCCCCGCAATTGGGGCATACATTTTCGAGGACATTCTCGACACAGTCGGAGCAGAAAGTGCATTCATAGGTACATATGTTGGCGATGGTCGAATCAGGTGGCAGATCGCGGTCACAGAACTCACAATTGGGACGAAGTTCCAACATGGTAGTCAATTCTCCAGGTTAGTTAAATTTTCAGGTTCGAGCGGATTCCCTTCCCGGTTCTCACGTTGGCTTTCAACGTAATATGCGAGTAGCAATCATTCTCCTCTACCCGCAATCCATGCATTTTACATCGATGGGCCTGATCATGCGCAATACTGACCAGGCTAGATCTGTGATTCGGTTTTGTCGATAGCCAGATCGATAATAAGTGCTGCGTGATCGCTTAGTCCCTCTCGCCGAGCGGGTTGATCGGGATTTAGTCCCCAGGCGTGTTGAAAGCCGGTAATTGCGGACTCCAGCTGCGGACTGCAAAAGGCCTGGTCCAGTCGGAAACCGTTGTTACGATGTGAGTACCAGCTATATTCGCGCCGCTTGCCATGCAGATGACGAAAGGCATCCGTCCAGCCGCTCTGTCCCATGCTAATTATCCAGTCGTGTTCGCGGTGAAACCTGGGGCCCAGTGGATTTTCTTCGTCGAGATCACGGTTACTGCAATTGCTGTCTCCGAATAGCAGTCCTGGTCCTAGTTTCCATGCCTCGACCATTTTCAGCAATGCTGCCATAAAGGGATACTTGAGTGCCGGTGTGGTGTGGTTCGGAATATGCATCATACCGATTGCCAAACCGGGTTGGGTTGCGACCTGGGCCAGCAACCAGCGGTGGCGATTTTTTGGCATCTTCGGCGCAGCGATAGCCTGCAACGGTGCCTTGCTGGCTAGCAACAGTGCGTTTATAGCGGGTAGTTTCACATTTATGCTGGTCAACTGGCTTCGATAGCCTGCCGTCGCCAATTCGGCCGCCAGCCATTGACTTGCACTGGTACCACGAAATTCGGCAAGCCCGATGATGTCGGGCTGCCATTCGAGCAGCTGCGCCAGGATTCCGCTTACGCGTTTGCCGCCGCCTGCTCGGATGTTCCAGGAAACAATTCGCATCTTTTATCTCTATATTGCGGAGTTAACCGCTACTTTGGCAGAGTCGTTGCGGCAACTTCCAGACTATCCCCGATGGCGCTGAATATAATGTACCCGCCCAGTAGCAGCAGCGAGATGAAAAACACCTTACGGAATAACTGTTCGGGAATAGCCAGCCTGATCCGCCGCCCAAAAACCATGCCCAGGATTGCCGGTAATAGAGCCGTGGCGGATAAGATCCAATGCTCAGTAGTGAGCAAATCGTTGCGTTGTAATGCAATTGCCAAAGCCAGCGTGGATAAGGCAAACAGCATTCCCATTGCCTGAATCAGTACCTCCCGCGACAGTCCGATAGCCTGCAGAAACATCACACCTGGCACGACAAAAGACCCTGTCATTCCAGTCAGCACACCGTTGATCAGGCCGCTCAGTGGGCCGACCCATACTTCACGTTGTGACGAAATGGTGATGCGTAGTCCACCCAGGTTAGCGCCGGCGTAGATTACCAGCAGAACACCGAGAAATGCAGACAGCATAGCCGGATTTGCCCTTGTCAGTGCTCCGGCCCCAATCCAGACAGTTAGCGTTGCGGGTAGCAGGAATGGCCAAAGGCGCTGCAAAACAAGCCTGGCATTGCCTCCCGTCAGCGCCTGCCACAGGTTGGTTACAAATGAAGGCAGCAAGAGTAAAGCCATGGCTGTTGGTAAATCGATTGCCACGGTCAGGAGGGCGAGACTTACGGTCGGCAAGCCAAGGCCTATAACGCCCTTGACCAGACCTGCTATCAGGAAAGTAAGCATTACTAGTATGGTAGTAGCATCAAGCATGCTTCGGACCCGTCAGCGGTTAGGTTGAAAGTGCTGGTCGGTGACGGGCATCCGCAACGGAGGTATGCCCGGTTCAGACATTTGCCGGGAGAATCAATGTAAACCTGTCTGAGTTAATCATTCGGCACTCCAACTACAACCCGGTTGCGTCCGCCATGTTTCGCCTGGCCATGCAGTAGAGTACTATCTTTTTCTCGTATTGGCGTCGAAATTTTGTAGTGACTACTGGTCAGATTTGGTGAGAGTTTTACTCTGGTAGATTTGCAGCCAGCACTCGTTGCACGTTACTACCAAGCACCTTCTTTACATCTTCTTCGGATAGTCCGGCCGCGAGTAGAGATTCTGTCAACATGGGTAACCCCGTGGTATCAAATGGAGTGGTCACATGACCATCGAAATCAGAGCCCAGGCCTACGTGATCAATACCTGCAATCTTGATGGCATGTTGAATTGCGTTGACAATGCCGCGTAAGCTTACATCGCAAACAGCGGTCTTCCAGTAACCGATACCGACGACGCCACCGTTTTTGGCAACGCTGCGCAGTTGAGTATTGGTTAAATTTCTTGGGCCAGGGCAGGTGCCATTGACGCCGCCGTGAGACACTACCACCGGCCGGGTCGCAAGTTCGAGTGTATCCCTGAAAGCTGGCGGTGACGCGTGTGCGAGGTCGATGGTAATTCCAAGTGCCTCCATACGCGGCACAAGTAAACGCCCGAGTTTAGTGAGCCCGTACTTATCGGCGCCGTGTGTCGATCCTGCGACCTGGTTATCGGCAAAATGTGCCAAACCCATCATGCGAAACCCTGCCGCATGGAACTCGTCGAGGGCTCCTGCTTCACCTTCCAGTGCATGCATGCCTTCCAGTGCGAGCAATCCCCTGATTCCATCGGCCGACAGATCCTCACGCCGCAGCACAAGGGTAAGCGGTGATTTAGCAGCCAGTTGGCTTAACTCTTTTGCCTGCATCAGCGCCTGTTCCCTGGGGCTAAACCAGGTCGAAGGTGGGCGTAGGCTAGCGATGAAAAGCAATGCTGAAACATCGCTGACCACGCTGAAAACCTGCAAATCCACGCCGCCATCGCGCAAGCGCGGCAGGTCCATTTGCCCACGACTGTAACGCTGACGCAGATCGCGACCCCAGAGCAGCGGGTCCGCATGCAAGTCGGCGACAAAGGCAGCCTCGTGGAACTTTCGAGTAATTGCGGATGTAACGTAAGAGCCTTGCTCGAGCACGGCATTGTGCTTTTGGTCGTAGTAGGGCAGGACTCCATAACGAAGCACACCCAGGATTACCAGAACAAGACCGATAAAACCAGCTAACAATTTTAACAGGAGGCGTCTAATCTATCAGTCTCCACGCTCACTAAAAGCCCACATCGGTGGCCCGCTTTAACCCGGGACACCGATGTATTTTTTATTATGGTTTTTTATCTAAACGGGCACTACATTGTTTGCACAAGGCCCTTTCTGACCCTGGCCAACTTCAAACTCGACTGTCTGGCCGTCATTAAGCGTTGCGTAATCATCGCCACTTTTAATTTCAGAATGATGGACAAAAAGGTCCTTGCCGCCGTCTTCTGGCGTGATGAAACCATAGCCCTTAGCGGCATTGAACCACTTAACTGTACCTTTACTCATATCTACTCTCACAAAAAATGGTGAATTGTTATAAAATTTAGAATTCGAATTCACCGTTCCGAATTAGAAATGTAATTTCGCTACTAACCCACATAATACGCACTTTGGTAGTGGTAAAAATGAATGTAGCGAGTTTCGGGTAATCCACCTAAACGTTCCATGCATCACCCAAATTCATGTTTCTTATCTTCAATAAGACGCTTACTTAAAACTATTACGGGGTCCGGGTCAAATCCAATACTCTTATAAAAGGAAATAACCCTGTTATTTGTCTTGCGTACCATTAGCTCTACCTTCGGACATCCCAGCCTGGCCAGCTCTGCCTCAACATGATCTACCAGTATTGAAGCGATCCCTTTTCTTTGCTGTGAACTCTTCACTGCGAGGAAATAAATCCAGCCGCGATGACCATCATACCCTGCCATGCAACTGGCTACTAATTCGTTTTTCAGTTCGCCGACAAAAAACATTTGCGGGGAATCTGCGGATTTCCTGTCGATATCGGTTTGCGGGTTGTTCCAGGGTACGACAAGCCCGCATTCACGCCATAAATCAATGACTTGCGCTGCATCATCGAGGCGAAATGTTCTGATTGAAAAGTTTTCCAATGCCGTGCTCCGTAGTTCAGTTGTCTTCAGCGGCCGGCCTGGTCGAACAGCCATGATCAGGGCTCAACAGTCACTCCTGCTCGATAATGCAGAATTTCGCTATCACCGTTCTTATTGGTAACTGTCCATTTTCCTTCTTTTAATCCCTTGAGATAGTTCCCATTTTCAGTCATCTCACCGGCATCATTCCAGGAAGTAAACGAACCGTGCAATTTACCGTTTGAATCTGTTGCCAATTTTAAAATCAAAACATCATTTTTTATCAGTTCAAGTGGCCCGGTTCTAACAGTGACGTTCGCTGTCTTCTCCCACATGCAGGTGCGCATAATAACGCCATCACCCAGGTCCGCCAGCAATGCGCTCCCCTGTGGGCAATCAAATTCGGCGGCGTTGGGTAGTATCGTAAAACCGGCAAATAGAATAAATAAAACAAACTTCAGCGACAGCGTGTGAAAACCGACACCAATCTTTGACAGCCCGGTATCAGTCATCTCTGTGCGCATTTTTCTATTCCGCAAATATGCAACGAAACCTATCAAAACCTCTCGTTGACCCAAATCTTTCAAGCTTTTTTACTGGTTAACAGGCTTATCTACCATAGATCGTTCTCTCGATTTCGTAATTGAGAGTATTGATCGTGAACACGAGTTTGTTATCGCTATCGCTCATTTCTTTGGATTGTAATCTAACATAAATTTTCCCATTGCCCGCATCCCTGCATAAAAACTCGCCGCTGTTTTCGTCTATTTTACTGAGCGCGTCCTGCATAATCAGGTTAGTTGTTTGCGTACCCATCTCACCAATTACTGCAGCAATTGCATAACTGCATTTTAGCGAAATGACTTGCTCTGTGGGCGTGGCTGCGGTGATAACAGGGGTGATAAATGCCAGATGGATTACCAAGAGAAGTTTTTTCATGTTAGTTAAGACTCACATCAATGGTCGCAGCAAGTGTGATATGGAGGCTGTCGATGGTACGCTGCTAGTCGAGATTATTTTCATTGAATTCGATAAGCCGCGTGACAGGCAATACAGGCCGAAGTGACCGCGGTTAGTGCGCTATAGGCGGACAAGACTTCACCTTCCTGTGCTATCAAGGCAAATTGGCTTGCAGCTTTGTGCATGTTAGTGCCCACCTGGCGCATGCCCGCCGGCATGATCCTGGCCATTTGACTGGCGCCGTGAGTTTCAAGTGAACTCATGCCTAATCTAAACTCTGCAATCTCGGCAGCTTTATCCAGTTCTCCAGTCGACAAGGATATTAAAATTTCATTGATCGCAGTCAAATGATCACGCATGTTGGATCTCATGTGTTGCTGCATCATTTCCGGTAATTCAACTAACTGTCTTTTATCGGCGGATGCGACTGTAAAGCTGGCGCTAGCTAACGAAAGTACGCTCACAAAAAGGATTAAATATTTTTTCATTGTATGATTTATGTTGTTTAGCCAGGGCTCGAATACGCGCGCCGTCCAGCTGCAAGTATATATTTACCCGGCGGCAAAGTATTAAGCGGAGTATAAGGTATATGCTCCGATGGTGATGAAACCGATACCGGCGATATAATGCAGATACTTTTCATTTATATATTCAGATAACAGGCTACCAGCTAGAACTCCAAGAGCAGTAGCAACGATTAGTGCGGCCGAAGCCGCAACAAAAACAGTATATTTACCAACCTCTTTGTCGGCCGCAAAAAGCATTGTCGCGAGCTGTGTTTTATCACCTAATTCAGCAATAAAAACAGCGGCAAATATGGTTATAAATATTTTCCAGTCCATAAACTTCCTTTCCCATCACCTTTGATACAGGCCTGCATCAAGGCCTGCAGCCTGTCCTGTCCCAGGTGATTCATCAGCTCAATATTGCGCTCAGGAATCTGTTCGGCGTTTGTTGAATCGGCGACGGCTCGTGCGATACTTTCCTCCCGAATTATATGCAACATGGGATAAGGTGACCGGTTCGTATAGTTTTCAGCATCATCGGGGTCAGTGCCAGCGAACTGGTAGTGAGGGTGGAAACTGGCTATCTGGTAGATGCCATCGTACCCCATCTGTAGCAGTAATTTATCGGTGTGGTTCAGAAATTGATTGTAGTCATCAAAGACCTGCAACACTTTTGCATGAATCAACAAGGTGGTTTCGATTGCAAGGTCGCTATGGAGTAGTTCGAGTTCAGCCTGCAGTACTATCAACAACTCTTCTTCAGTTTCCGCTGCGATCGATACAAAGCGAACGCGGTTTTTTATCAGTTCACGTTTGGCATAAGGACACAGGTTCATGCCCACGACAAAGGTTTCTACCCAACGTTGCACAGACTCGATAATTTCATTGTCTTTCAACAGATCATCCAGACCAGCGACTGATTCCTTCAGTGGACACAGCTGGTTGCCCGGCCTCTACTCGTGCGCTATCTGTTTTTCTGTAAACAGGTAATCCCTTAACTCTTTATCAAAGCTTGGATCCTGGCGGCGAATCCACTCTAGCACCATCGCCGCGTGTTCTTTTTCTTCGTCGCGATTGTGGGCAAGAATGGCTTTCAATTCACCATCTTTACAGGCGTCAACTCGCTGGTTGTACCAATCGACGGCTTCCAGCTCTTCCATAAGTGAAGTGATTGCCCTGTGCATGTCCCTGGTTGCATCCGTTAGCTCGTCAATAGGCTCGTGATAACCTTCGTTGGCCATGTTTTTCTCCTGAAGTCATGTTTGTGATAAATAAAATCCCGATGGCCGCGTATCAGCGACACAACCCCACCAGACCGTCTGCATAAAAATCTTTCGTAGCAGCGATCATTATACGCAATGCCAGTTTTTTATTGCGCTTTCTGTTCGGTAAGCGGTATGGGCCATTTTTGAGTAAACCAGTACCGCTTGCTAACGAGCAAGTTCATCAAGTGCCGCCATTGCTTTCTCTGCGTACTCACTTTGCACAAAAATATGATCATGAAAATACCCGGCAATTACATTTGCACTTATTCCGTGCTCGGTCAGTTTAACCGCGACCGCCGCGGTCAATCCAACCGCGTCCAGGCTCGAATGAATTCTCAGGGTTATTCCTCTAAAGACGGAGTCGTAGCTTAGCTGATTTGCATCTGCCCTGGGCCGTGGGATGATCAGTGTCAAACCTTCAGGCTCGACACAAGAAGCAAAAGGTTTCAGCTCTGATCGATCTCCATATTGAGCATTTGGAAAGTTGCAAAAGACGTACTCCCCATGCATAAGAATGGGAGACATGGATGCCAGTAATTTTTCTATGTCTCTTTCGCCCGTCACGGGAATCCCTCCTGCTCGTCAATGGCTCGCTTCAGCGGCCCGGGTACAGCCAGGTCATTGATGCGAACCTGGCTTGTGGCGATCCGCTGGCATGTACCTGGTATGGGGCTGTTCTTCAATCTTCAGATTCCCATTTCTTAGCTTGATGCGCTCTTTCTTGCCTGGTTCTATCTATACGTTTCACTCGTGCCACTCCCCACAAAATGGTCAGGAGAATAACAGCAATAAATGAACCATAGAGTATCAGGGCAGAGTCAGTGGTGGCCCAGACAACGATTAAACCCATAAATGCAATTGCGAGCACATAGATGAGAATGCGCTCATCCAGGTAGGCGACACTGTGTTCTTGATGTTCCCTCAGCATACCTCCCTGAGTACCTTGAGCCTTTATTGCGGCTGCTTGTGTTCGTGCTATACCTTCTTCTGCGTTAGACATATCGAATTACCTCCATACGGTTAACGTTGTGAACAGTGCGCGCGCGGAGCGAGTTCACGGCAATGCATTGTTATAAGTTAACTCACTTCGAATTCAGCAGCCAATTGATCTAATGCTTCACCATCAACTCGTTGTACCGTCCACTCATCCATTGGTCTGGCACCAATAGATTGATAAAACTGAATAGCTGGCTTGTTCCAGTCGAGTACCCACCACTCAAACCTGCCACAGCCTCGCTCTTTGGCAAGGCAGGCCAAATATGAAATCAAGACTTTACCGATGCCTTTGCCGCGCATTTCGGGATTTACAAATAAGTCTTCGAGATAAAGACCTGGCTTTCCGAGGAAGGTGGAAAAATTGTGAAAGAACAGCGCAAATGCTACTGGTTTTTTTTTATAATACCCGATGACCACTTCAGCAGAAGAAGATCGTTCACCAAACAGCGACTCAGTTAGTATTTCCTCTGTGGCAATGACTTCACTGGAAAGTTTTTCGTATTCTGCCAGTTCTTTTATGAAAGACATAATGAGAGGAACGTCAGTTGCTGTAGCATTTCTTATAATGAAATCTGCAATTGAAGTGGTGACTACCATCCTGTAACTCCAAAAGTATAATGCTCCGCATCAGTGATGCTGCGCTGGATTCGACTGCGTGTGCTCGTCACAACGATTTCTTCCCATCAAGTCGTTTCTTCATGTGATATAAAACTGTGCCGATTGGCCTGTCTTCAAGTATTCCATAAACCTGGTACCCAGATTTCTCGTAAAACTCTTTTGCATCGACTGTTTTTAAAAACGAAACAACCGCACCGTTACCTATGGCATATTTTTCTGCTTCCATTAACAGGCTAACTCCGACCCCTTTTCCTTGATGGCATTCTTCAACCCAAATTGTGTCGATTTCCAAACCGTTCCAATAGACATTTCCGCATATGCCGCCGATAAATTCTGCTTCTTCCATAGCTGAAAATAGAAACTTTTTATCTCTAGACTCCGCTGGCAAATCTGGTGTTTTAGATGAAACGAAATCCCAGAATTTACTGTTGAGTTTAGCTAACTCACTTTCACTCGGCGATAGTACTTTTTTGATTTCCATCAATCCTTATAACGCCCGTATCAGCAGCTCAGTTCGACTGGGATCGACAGCGTGTGTTTCATGACGCCCCGCCTCATTTTACAACCAGGTCATAGGCTAGTTTCGCTGCGGCTACGTCCATGATCGCCATACCGACAGAGTCATAAATCACCGTGCTCCCTTCGGGCACGATTCTGGTGCCGCTGTAGACCTCTCCAATCTCGGCGAATATTTCACAACCGGAGCCTCGGATGTTGCCGGCCTGGTCTCTTGCGGCATCGTAGGACTCAACGATTACAGTGTTGGTCATTGCTGCGTCATCGAGCTCTCGACCATCAATCGTATTCCACCCAACAGCGCTAACGAAAGCCCCTGCCTTGAGCCAGGCGCCTTTTACGATTGGTTCCTTGGCGGCGGTGGTGCAAGCGACGATGTCTGCGTCACGAACCGCTTGCTCGGCATTCGCAATATATATCGCACCAACTTCTTCCGCGAGCGCCTTTCCTCCCGCTTCGTTCCTTGACCAAAGCCGGAGCTCCTCGCAGTTCGTAACTTTGGCCAACGCTTTGATATGGGAGCGGGCCTGAACTCCATTACCCATGATTGTCACAACCGCTTTGTCCGTGGCTGCTAATTTACGAGCGGCGGCGGCGGAACCCGCCGCTGTGCGCATTTCCGTGATCAGGCGCCCGTCCAATACCGCGAGTGGGGAACCATTGTCTTTATTGAACACAAGAATTACGGCCTGGTGGGTAGGAACTTCGGTGCCCGCATTTTCGTGGTAGAGCGTGACAACTTTGACCGCCATTGCCTCTCCAACAGCCGGCATCGCAGCAAGGATTGCGTCGTGTCCAGGTACCGGTACAAACTGCCGTACAGGTTGAGCAACATTCCCTGCGGAGAAATCACTCATAGCGTGTTCGAGGGTGTCCATGAGTGGCCCCCAGTCCAGAACTGCAGCAATTTGCTCCTCGTTAATGAATGGTAACGTTGCCATGGCTTTGTCGGTCATTTCTATTCTCCGATTCAAATGATGTTGTTATTCAACACAAAGCAAATAGTGAATTTGCTGGGTGTAGCCGGTGGATCGCGTAACACTCACATCGGCATTGCTGGGCCCGATTGCATGCGTTTGTTAGCAGCATGCCTACCACAGCGTTGGATCGCTTAAAGAAGTGACACAAACTATGTTGGCAGATGACTTTTCAGCACTACATTTATTAAGGACGATGCCTTGCCACCCAAACGGATATTGAAGCTTATAAGGTGGAATATATCGTTCAGCGGCATCCACACCAAAACCAAACTTGCTGTAATATTCGGGATCACCATAAACCAAAATGATGTCTATCCCCCTTCTTGATAGCTGCTGCATGCCGCTTTCTATTAGTTTTGACCCGATGCGACGTTTCTGATAGTCAGGTTTTACACCAAGAGGCGCCAAAATATAGCCGCGAAAGCTCCCATCGTCGTCAATGCTCACAGGACTGAAAGCCACATGGCCAACTACAATCCCTTCGGATTCAGCCACCAGGGAGATTGTTTGGGGAGTTGTTTCTTCTGAAAGCAGATTGAGGGCAAGCTTTGAGACAGCCTCCCTCTCGCCCGCAGCGAAGGCAGACCAATGGATGCTGTGGATAGCGTCTCGATCAAGATTTGTTGCTGCTCGTGTATGCATAATTTGCTGCTAACGCCCCGTATCAACGGCAAAGTGTTCATGTAGCGGGCGCTTTGTCCGAAGGCACACGCTTTCTAGATGCAAGTGTTATAGTGCTAGCATCGTCGCTCTTTTACCACGCCTGAATCCGAAGTATATACCTATGACTGAAACAGAACGAATTGTACGAATATTCCACGAATCCTGGGATTTGCGGGATCCTGATCGTGGAGCAGCTGTGATTGCCGAAGATTGCCAATTTGAAGACGTTGCCCGAGAAGAACTGCAACCTGGCCCTGAAGCCTACAAACAAGATTACTATCGTTGGCGTGAGGCGTTCCCCGATGGAGAATGTAAGGTAGTGAATGTAATTGTTCAGGACGATTGGGCTGTAGTGGAGTTTGTTAATCGCGGAACACATACCGGACCACTCGAAACCAGCCAGGGCATTTTCGCTCCTACCGGGCGAAAGGTGAAAGTTCGCTATTGCAGTGTAATGCGCGTTGCTGTTGGCAAGGTTGTTGAAGGTCGCGATTACTACGATTCGGCCGGAATTCTCCAACAGTTAGGCCTCAAATGCGACTAGGGATGTCGTTTTACATCTTGTGTTTAGCGATACAATTTTCAAACGATATTATTATGGATTTAGTGAATCCTTACATGCCACATAGCGTTCGGCATCAGCGGTCAAAATGAACGCGTAGCAGGCACTTTGCCCGGCCGATGGTTGCCCCGCGGTACCAAAATTTTCGGTTAGCTGTATAAAATTTCTGATTCTTTCCATGTTTGGTGTAAAGTTTATACCGCCTCGCATCAACTGCAAAGTGCGCACGTAGCTAGCACTTTGTCCGACTGCATGCGCTGTTGTCAGGGCAATTCTGTCACTAATATCTGCAGCTAAATTAGCGGTCGATTCTTTCGATAAGAATTCTTAACGGCTATTTTTCCATCTCGGAATGTAAAAATATCGCAACCTGCAACTTCAGCCCGCTTGCCGTCAGCCTTTGTACCCGTGAAAACCCATTCAGAAACACCCCGGTCTCCACTTACGAAATGGCGGGCATCGCTCCACTGAGCATCTGGAAAGTCCTCCCAGGATTTGGAATACCCTTTACGAACTGCATCCGCATTCTCGAAGCGGGTACCATAAGTGTCTTCTCCTGCCGAGGACTCAAAGACACAATCATCGGCCATAAACGACATGAGATCCTCCACATCATGGCGATTCCAGGCATCCGCAAATGCCTGTAAAAATTCAACAGTGACCTCATTTGATTGCTTTTCCATAGATTATTTCCTGTTGTTGGATAGGTGTGAAATTGAGCCTTGTCCTCTAACGCCGCAGATCAGCGATGCAGCTTTACTGCGCTCGACTGCATGCGCTTGTTAACGCGCTATAGTTTAAGTTTAAAACCTTCATGCGTGGCCTGGAATCCAAGTGATGCGTAAAATCTCAATGCATCTGGTCGTTGTTTATCAGAGGTTAATTGAACAATACTGCAATTCTTTTCCCCAGCACGTTTAATCGCCCAACTAATAAATTCTGTGCCTAATCCCTTCCCACGATAATTTTTAGAGATTCTTACACCCTCGATCAAGCAGCGCCATGAGCCTGTGTGTGTTAGATATGGGATGAATGTCAATTGCAGCATTCCAACCAATTCACCATTACATTCAACAACAATTAACTCATTATTTGGATCAATCTCGATACTATGAAATGCGTCGATATAACTCCGATTTAACGGAATAGAAATATCTTCTCTGTTAGAACCTAAGTCGTCATCCGCAAGTAGATCGACGAGACTTGAAACATCAACTTCTGTTGCTTTACGAAAATCTAATTTCATACGTTTGCTGAAGACCGTTAACGCTTCTCATCAGCGGTCAGCAAAGCCGTAGCGGTTTGCTTATACGACTGCACGCCCTTGTTATCTGCCCGTACCATGATTTTCAATTTTGCGATAATGAGTAAACAGAATAAAAAATATTTGACTTAAAGGGGGTTATTTTTGACATTGAACAAATTTCATTC